>Ga0256842_1002804_pt1 | contig 12089 bp, 9 predicted proteins | sample 4559240metaG_FD_185973 | JGI IMG/M metagenome (GOLD analysis project Ga0256842, IMG submission 185973) | Hydrothermal vent microbial communities from Guaymas Basin, Mexico - 4559-240 | ecosystem: Environmental > Aquatic > Marine > Hydrothermal vents | place: Mexico: Guaymas Basin | collected...
GACGATCTTCGCCGTAGCTATGAACTTCGTATCGCTCTACCTAGTGGCGGACTTCGCTAGCCTCGTACCATACCTACTCGTTGCATTAGCATTGCCTAGGCTATACAAAGGTAGTAGCAAATTTGTTGGTGCACTCATCGTGGGAATAATCGCTGCATGCAGTAGCCTGTTCCTAATGATGATGGTGGCGTCATCGGAGCCTCAAACCGTTGCTGTAGGAGCTGCGTTAGCGATGATAGTTGCGTTCGTGAGTGCCATACGACGAATAAAAGCGAGGAGATAGCATCGCGAAATCCAACCCTCTTTCCTTTGTTGAAACAGTTTTTTCAGTTCGATGAATCCGTGTTCGTGTAGGGCTTCTCGTCGTGATGTTTACGCTAAGCTTTCTAACGTTCGTTATGCATCGAGGTGCTTGGGCAACGAGATGATAGACGTGATCGTTGCTAGAATGAAGGTTGAGAGCTGTGGATACGAAGCGCTAGATATCACGGAGAACGTGAGATCGCTAGTCAAGCAGCTAAAGCTCGTTAAGGGTTCGGTGACTCTGTACGCTATCGATAGAGGTTGCTTCGTGGTAGGGATCGAGTACGAACCGAACCTTCTTGCTGATCTCGAAGATTTCATGAAGAGTCTTGGATGCTTCGAACGTAGATCTTCCTGCATAGCGTTGTTCAGCAAGCCTCTCACGATCATCGTGTACGGTAACGAGCTTCAGCTAGGTGTCTTCAGAAGAATAGTGTTCGTCGATGTATCTAAGGCGAAGGGAATCAAGGAGGTGATACTCGTTGCTGAAGGTATGTTCGAGCATGGTTGAGATCCGTACTCACGGACCGATGAAGTTCTTCGACGTAACCGAAACCCTAGAGAAGTTCGTTGAGAAATGCAACGTGAGTCTCGGAGTACTTAGACTCGATGTTAAGGGAGCTACGCCCGCGTTGCTGCTACTAGATCCTAGCGAAGCTGAGGAACTACTCAAGGTTCTAAGGAAGCTCGTGCCATTCTCTGGATGGAGACACGGCAATGCATATGCCCATCTATTATCCACCATCCTAACAACATCGTTAACGCTAGCGATAGAGAACAGTAGACTCATCCTCCCAGAACGCACGCGTGTACTACTGCTCGAAACGCGGAGCGTGTACAACCATAGGAGAACGATCTTCGTAGTCGTAGTAGGTAGATGAACTCGTCGAGCATCTCGACGATGCGAATCGTATTGCGATCATGTATCGAGGAATCGTAGAGACTCGAATCCCTACCTTGAACAATGGGTGCTACATTGATGATAGCACCTATCATTGCTGTTACTAACATCGTAGACTATGCGTAATATCCGCATCTTAACGTACGAACATTTTTTATGAGCTACGTTTATAATCGTTGAAAAGAGTTCTACGATGCCCGTAAAGCTCGATCTGGTGATGATTTTGGTAAAGATAATCCTCACAGCTGATCGAGCTGTCTTCACTGATTACCATGGAGCCGATCTCTTCGGTTTCGGGCTCTGCATGCCTTATCGCTTGGTTCCCAAGTTCGTAGAGTACTTCGTGTTAGCTCCACGCGCACCGACAACAGATGGTGTTCGCGCTAAGTTTGCTCCCTTAGGACTATGTAAAACCGAGGCTGCTCTTTTAGCAGCTGGGTTCAGACGTGATGAAGTAGCTATAGTTCCTCCGCACGCACTTCCCAAGGCTGTAGATAAGGATACGGAGATCGTAGCGATTCATGTACTCGATCCCAAAGGTTTGGCACCCGTTAGCTGGACCCTTAAAATGGTTTCGGGAGGAGGACCAAGCTGTACAGAGCTAGAATTCGAGAACTTGATGAAGATCGTGCTTGATCTTAAGAAGAGGTACAAGTTCAAGATCGTTGTTGGAGGCCCTGGGGTTTGGCAATTAAGAGGATGGGAGGATCGGTACGAGATAGATGTTTTATTCGATGGCGAGTCCGAAATCACGTTTCCGATAATAGTCAAAAAGATTCTGAGCGGTGAGGAAGTTCCTAGGTACGTAAAGGGCGAAGCTCCTCCTCCAGAATCGATACCGCTCATCGTGACGCCTTCCAGGAATGGGTTGGTTCAGATAACTAGGGGATGTCCGCGAAGATGTAGGTTTTGCAGTCCTACGATGTGGAAATTCCGTTCGATACCCCTGGATGCTATCCTCAAAGAGGTAGAGTTCAATCTTAGATCGGGTATCAAAGGAGTTGGCCTAGTGACCGAGGATGTTCTTCTCTACGGTGCTAGAGGTCTTGAACTTAATCCCGATGCAATCAAGAAGCTATTCGATGAGGTTGTATCGTTAGCATCTAGGTACGGTGTCGATACCGTAGGCTTTAGCCACGTATCGTGTTCGTCAGCGCTCGTAGTAAAGAACGTGGTTAGGTATATAAGCGACGTACAAGGATTGTCGAGCGATAGACCTCTGTTTCCGCAAGTAGGGTTGGAGTCCGGTAGTCCAAGAATCGTTGATAGATATTTCAGAGGTAAAGCGTATCCATGGAGACCTGAGGATTGGCCGAATATCGTTGTAGAAGCTTCGAAGCTCTTCAACGATGTGTATTGGTATCCGTGCTATACGTACATAGTTGGATTTCCGGACGCACAACCCGATGACTATGTCAAGACGACGGAGCTTCTCGATAGGCTCAGAGACGAGGGATTCAAGGGATGGACCTTCCCACTGCTACTTATACCCATGGGCGGAACACTTGTTGAAAAGGAGGCTCGGTTCCTACAACTAAGGTCGTTGCCTAGAGAAGCAATTGACTGCATCGTCGAAGGTTGGAGGCTAAGCTTAAGATTCTCGAAAGGCATACTAAGTAAGCTCATCAAGACGAGGAACCCTATCGTCAACAGAATTCTAGTGAAACTCTCCGAAAAAGCTATTCAAGCAATGGAGTACTGGATCGAGGGGATTAGCAGAGAAGGTATTGATATCATAGAGAAACAGTTCAGTAAGGTGAGCATTAGGAATAGTACAGCTCTAGCCAAGACCGTGGCTAGCGCGGTAATACTTAGAAGGTAAACGTGCTCCACAAGTTGTTTTCCAGACATTGCTAGAAGTATCAACTTTGTGCACAACACGATTATGCCGAGCGAGGAGAAGCACCGTAGTGCTACGATTACGTAAGAAATTCCATAACGAGGGAATTGATTCAAGTCTTGAATACGTTGAGAAGGCTAGAGGCTGAGGGATCGGCACCAACGTTCGTATCATGGCTACCTAACAATACCTGTAGCACCGCACCCGCTCTCGCCTCAGCCATATACTTCAGCAACGATTCGTTTAGTGCGCATCTTCGTGATGATGTACGAGTTCGTAGGTTACTACGGTCGAAGATACCGAAATACATCGCTGAAACGATCGTGAGTCTACTTGGGGTACGGGCTGATCGTGGAAAGAAGCGATCGAGAGCTACTTGAAGGAGAGGAGTGAGAATAACAAGTTCGAATATGCTTCCAGGCTAACGCTAATCATCGAACCAAAGAGGAGAACCCCTTAACGGAAAGGATGTGCATTGTTGAGGTACAACCCATAGCGCTCGTCAGTACCGATTTAGGAAGAGTAGGGGGAAGTTCTCGTTCATAACGGTGGTCGAAGCGATATTCCACTGCTTCTCGAATTAGATCTACGATATACGGTTGATTAATTGAGAAGCTTCTCCGATGATCTACACCTCTAGATTTACATTTCCTACTACTTATTCGCAACCATGCTGAAGAACAACGTAATAATGTTCGGGGCACTGCTAAGTAGAGATGAAGGGTCATCGTTGTGTAACCACACTAAGGTAATAACATTATGCTGTTAAGCATAGTTGAATATAGTTCAGGTTAGCTTAGGATTAGGCTAGGAGAATGTTTGACCTATTTAAATGGAGCTCCCTAGAACTACTAACTAGGAAGAATAGACAACTAGATTATGGCGAGGAAATACTTCTTGGACTACTAGAGCCTACTTCGGGTAAAAATTTTCGTCCTAGGTGGAAGGCTTAGTGAGAACAAGGAAGCTTAGGAGCAGAGTTGGTGCTATCCTAGAGGGTGACGGTGTATTCTCCCAGCTTGCAGCTTATGAAAAGTAGGGCTCTACGTTAGAATCTACGAATCGAAGAATGCAATGGAGGGTTAAGGAGGTTATAGAGCTTGCTGGACTTAGCGAGGCTAGGGATGTAAGGGTTAGATACTTCTCCTAGAGGTACGAGGAAGAAAGTTAGCACTTGTTAGAGCGTTAACTCATAGTTCTGATGTTCTCCTCTACGAGCCCGCTCTAGGCTTAAATGTTGAGGGGTAGGCTTTGATGAATGAGGAGTCTTAATTACTAAGATTTATTCTAAGGAGAACGAGGTAACAGTTATACTCTACGTGATCTCGAGGGGGTTAAGAAAGTATGTTCTCAAGGTGATACCGCTAGTGGAAGGTAAGGTGTTAATTAAGGTTAGCTAGGTTACAATAAATTTAAATCCGAACATGCTATGTGTTATCGTGGGTGCTGAATATATGACGATCTTCAAGAAGAAGCTCACAGAGATGGAAGCCCCTTCAGTGCTTGCTGAAATCATCAGAACCATTATAATCAACTCGGCTATAGATCCACTATCAATTATCAAGGAATACATACCTATCCCACTACCCTCGTTGCCCTCACCACCTGGTAAGGAGCAGTTCGCTGATGTAATAGCTAGGGCTATAGCAACAGGAATACCTAGAGAGAAAGCGCTAGAAATATTAAGAGAGATCAAGGAGCAGCTAAAAGACTACAAAATCTAAATTTCGATCGTACACATCTTCTACCAATACATTTATTTTATATGATGTTGAAAGAGAAATTGAAAGCCGATTCTAGGAAATCATGTGAGCACAGAAACTGAGGTTAGACCATTCCTAAAACTAAAAGGAACAAAGCTCTGTAAAATACTTGGCTAACTAAAGTCCAGTACCAAACATGTAATCACCTGAAACCATGCGAACAAGCTATTTATGTGGCGGGCCCGCCGGGATTTGAACCCGGGACCTCCGGCTCCGGAGGCCGGCGCTCTATCCTGGCTGAGCTACGGGCCCGATGTAATGGTTTTGTGGAAGGTATTTATCGTGTTGTCGTCGTGCCGTTTTTCTGGGGGTTCTTAACGTTGTTGGTTGCGATGTTTGTTACGCTTATTACCGGTTGCCTCGCGTTCTCTGGGTCTAGGTGGTGCTATGCTTTGGGAAGCTGCGATTCTGGGTCTCGGTGTTGGTTCTATTGCGGTGCTGTACGTTGTTGCTACGATATTCGCGATCCTTAGGATCGGTATCAAGAGGGATAGAGCTGCTGAGATCCATGGCTATATCAGGGAGGCTGCTCTTGCTTACATACGTGCTCAGTACACGGTGATTCTATCGATTGCTAGCGCTATCGGTCTCATCATAACCTTCGGCGGGTTGGCGAACGGTAACTGGTTGCTTACGTGTATAGGTATTGCGTACCTCGTAGGTGCGCTGAGCTCAGCCTTCGTGAGTATGGTTGGTATGTACGTAGCGATCCTAACCAACATTAGGGTTCTCAACGTATTGACGCAGCGAGGTCTTAGAGAGGCGTTGAAGGTAGCTTTCCGTGGCGGTTCCATCACGGGGTTCCTAGTCGGTGGAGTGGGTCTGCTCGGCATAGCGGGGCTGTTCCTAGCGTTCAACGGCGTAAACGATCCTACCTTCGCATCCCAAGCATTGCTGGGATACGCATTCGGTGCTAGCACGGTAGCTCTATTCGCACGTGTTGGCGGCGGTATATACACGAAGGCGGCGGATGTGGGTGCAGATCTCGTTGGTAAGGTAGAGGTCGGGATACCGGAGGACGATCCTAGGAACCCTGGCGTGATAGCAGACAACGTAGGCGATAACGTAGGTGATTGCGCTGGTATGGGTGCCGACCTATTCGAGAGCTACGTTGAGAGCATCGTGGCTGCGATGGTTATAGGAGCACTACTGAACAATCCAACGCTGGTTGCGTACCCAATGATCTTCGCAGCCGTAGCCCTAGCAACCACCTTGCTAACATCGCAGTTCGTAGCGCTATCCCCACTAAAAGAACCTGGACACACCCTAACGGCTACGTCCATCATCAGCCTCGCCGGCGTAGCGATTGCAACGCTCTTCGTATCCACGAAGCTATCGGTAGGGCTAGGACCATGGATAGCAGCGATACTCGGACTCGTAGCGGGAGGAATCGTTGGATTCACTTCGGACTACTTCACATCGCCTCTCTACAGACCCGTTAGAATCGTAGCATCCTATTCGCAAGCAGGTCCAGCGCTAACCATACTCAGCGGACTCTCCATGGGGTTCTACAGCACGTTCGTACCAATCGTATCGATATCGCTAGCTGCTCTAGGAGCGTTCTACATAGGTACGGCATCCATTGGAAACAGCCTCGTTGCTGGGATCTACGCGATCGCGTTGGCGGGGGTAGGGATGCTATCGATGACGAGCGTCGTGGTCTCCGCCGATGCCTACGGACCTATCGTCGACAATACGGCTGGTCTATCGGAGCAGGCAGGGTATCCAGAGGAAGTTCGTGAGCTAGCCGATAAGCTGGACTCTGCCGGGAACACTATGAAGAGCATCTCGAAGGGCTACGCCATCGGTTCGGCAGCGCTAACAGCTCTAGCGCTACTCTTCAGCTACGTAGCGATGCTCTACACAACCTATAGCCAGCAGGTTCCCGGGCTACGCGTAGAGGATCTGATGGCTAAGCTCTTCAGCGTTGGAGATCCCGTGAACGGACCCTACTTCGTGACGGGTCTACTCATAGGAGCAGCGCTTCCAGCACTATTCACTGCGGTGGTCGTGCAGGCAGTTACGGCAGCTGCGTTCAGACTCGTTGAGGAGATTAGGAGGCAGTTCAGAGAGAAGCCAGGTATCCTAGAATGGAAGGAGAAGCCCGACTACGCACGCGCTGTACAGATAGTAACGTTCTACGCTCTTAGAAGACTCATCGCTCCTGGCGTACTAGCACTTGTAGCACCCATAATCATAGGAATAGCGTTGGGCCCAGCAGCGCTGGGAGGAGCTCTACTAGGATCCATCGCTAGCGGACTACTCCTAGGACTGTTCCAGGGCAACGTAGGAAACACGTGGGACAACGCCAAGAAGTACGTAGAGATGGGACACTTCGGAGGAAAAGGATCGGAAACACACAAAGCTGCCGTCATCGGCGATACGGTAGGAGATCCACTCAAGGACGCTGCCGGACCATCGATAAACATCCTGATAAAGCTCATGGCAATAACCTCCACAGTACTAGCACCAATAGTAGCACAGCTCCATCCACTCCACTAACCGTAGACAAAGCGCATCACGAAAGATTTTATCCCTCCACGCAACAACGCTTTGTGGGTCGTGGGCCCGTCGTCTAGCCCGGTAGGACGCCGCCCTCACGAGGCGGAGGTCCGGGGTTCAAATCCCCGCGGGCCCACCAATAATTGAATACCTCTCTTCTCTTCAAAATTCTCTGTGCAAGGTTCGTCGCATGCATGATGCAACTCCATGGATTGCGAGCTCGTGACTCAGGGATACGAACCTTGTGGTAACGTTGTTTCAACGCCCTACGGCTACGATAGACCGTGTAGAGCTGGGTTCAAGGTTGTGAACGGAGAGATTCATAGGCTTATCTACGACATCGTTCTTTCGAGACCCGAGGACTATCTATCGATTTACCAGAGCTGTTGCAATCATCGATGCGCAATGTGTCATAGCTGGTACTTTACGCAGCAAGCCGTAGGTACGTGGATGAGTCCTCGAGATATCGTGGAGGAGGTTGGCAAGTATTTGGAGATCGTTACCGTGCGAGAACCTAGGGATCGTGCTACGATGTGGCATGCTTCGGATCTATGTGCTCACTGTGGATGGTGTAAGATCTACGGAGAGCCCGGACCTTTCTGTCCTAGGAAGCTCGATCCAGGCAAAATCCTTCTATCTCCTCAGGGATGGGGTCCAGCGAGAAACATCGTTTCGTTTACGGGAGGAGACCTACTGTGTAGACCACGGTTCTACGTAGAGACCTTTCGAGCTATAAAGCGTGAGTACGGCGACGAGGTATGGATTCACGTAGAGACCAACGGCTACGGATTGACCGATAAAAACCTGGAGCTACTCTACGAAGCTGGTCTCGACAGTGTATGGCTCGATATGAAAGCTTTCAGCGAAGATATTTACCGAATGCTGTGCGGAACCACGAATAGATGGATACTCGATCTACCAGCGAAGATAAGGGATCTGGGTATCGTACTCGAAGTAGTTCTTCTCTACATACCGAGCCTCGTAGAGCTCGACGAGTTTAGGAAGTTTGCGGAACTCTTAGTGAACGTGGATCCGTACATACCTACGATGATACTGGCATTCTTCCCCGAATACATGCTTAGACACGTTCGAGAACCTACGTACGAAGAGATTGTTCAAGCTTATCGAGTACTGAAAAGCTACGGTCTCAAGAACGTTAAGATAGGGAACGTATCGGTCGTGTGTAGAGATGTTGAGTGCGTGAAGAAGTTGATCGAGGAAGTTGGTAGGGAAAGCGTTGCGCTATGATGACTTCAGCCTACGCTGATCCGTGATGAATACGACGGGGGCTGATCAGCTCCGGAGTTAGCTCGGTCACGGATCCCCCTAGGACGCCCTCATCATCTCGTGGATAGCAGAATCGATACGGTGTCGAGCAGCAGTACCAAACTCTGCAACGCTAATGCTCGTCGGCTGTAAATAGCTTTCGCACGGAATAGCGGAGCTTTGAGGAGTAGACCCTCGGTAAACAGCTTCGATACTTCTTCGCCCCACACGAACGTCATGCCGAGACTCTTCCAAACCTCTACACCCTTCAATCGATGAGCGTAGAGCATCTCGCTAACATCCTTAAAGATCTTCGATGCTACCCTCCATAGAAGGTATGGAGCTAATCCGAGCTCTCTAGACTTGGTAAGCTTCGTAACTACGTAGCATAGCTCGCTGAGATTCGTAGCGTGTAGAACGTACAAGGTGTTGAGTGCACCGAGCACGAATACTAGGTATATCGATGCGTAGCTAAGGGGATCGCACTGCATACCGAGAGCGAGATCTACGATGAATCGAGAAACAGCGAACCATACGCCAGGTATCGATGCCAAGAGCAGAGCGTAGGGTATCAATGCGTAGCTACGCGTAGCAACGTAGCATAGAACTACTGCAAGGAATGGTAGGGCGAGGTACGGTGCTCCTCGAGAAGCCAGTACGAAGGTAGCTACGAGATGCATAGCCGTAGCGATGTTCGTACCCAACCTAAGCTCGGTACAGCCGTAGAGGAATAGCGATCTTGAGACGAACATCGCTGCTCGCGATAGTATTGACATAGGCTACACCTCTACGATGCGATCAGCTACGAGTTCTAGGTACCTAGAATGGCTTGCAACGATAATCGTGCATCCACGACTACGCAACGTATCGAGTACGTTGAGTACCCTACGAGCATTCCAAGGATCGAGACCAATGCAAGGTTCATCCACTAGAAGTAGCCTACTAGCTCTAGCGTATGCTGACGCTATCGCTAACCTCCTACGCTCGCCACTGCTAAGCAATGCTATGGGGGTATCAAGCACATCGATCAGATCGAGTTCGCGAGCAAGATCGATCCTCGATCCAAGTTCTTCTCTAGGCGTTGGGTTCGATAGGTAGAGGAAAGGATTCTCTGGAACGAGCTGAAGCTTCTCAACGTATCGACGTACGTAGCCACGACTAGGTCTATAGATGCCCGCTAACAGCTTGAGGATCGTAGACTTACCTCGTCCAGACCCCCCTCTAATCCATAGAATCTCTCCCTCCACGGCATCGGCGGTGAACCCCGATACAACGAAACGATCCGAATCGGGGTAGCGATACCATACATCACGTGCTTCGAGAACGATCTCACCGCTCTTCGTATACCTACGAAACATTTCGAACTTGTATAGCCTACGTATCTCTTCGTAGATAGGCGTTTCATCGACACTGTTCAGAACAATGGCTTCCCCTCCATCGAGGTAGAGAACGCGATCCACAATACCTCTCCATAGCTCTAGATCGTGATCCACTACCACGACCGTGGAACCACTCTTCCTAAGCTCATCGACAAGCTTAGCGATCCTACGTCGATTCTCCGAATCGAGATAGGCGCTCACTTCATCAAGAAGAACGAGCTTCTTCTTCGAGAGAAGAGCTTCCGCTACACATATCCTCTGAATCTCTCCAGCACTCAAATTAGTTGAAGAATCGAAGAGCTTGTCGTAGATCCCCAGTTCCTTAGCAACGATCTCGATATCCTTCATCGATGCTTGTGTGAAGCTAAGTAGTTCAGTGAATGGATAGGGACACGCTATCGAAGCCCAGGGCTCCTGAGGTACGTAGGTTACGAAACGTGCTATCTTCGAAGGATCTGGTTCGTATCCACAGACCCTTATCGAACCCTCGATCCTGAGATTATAGAGATGAGCAACGCCGGCAAGGCATCTCAAAAACGTTGTTTTACCCGATCCAGACCTCCCGACGACGAGTAGTACCTCTCCTAACGATATGTCCAGGGATAGGTTCTTCAAAATGCATCGATTCCGAACTCCGTACACCGAAACACTACGTAGTTTCACTACGTGCTCGCTCAACGAAGTGCACCAACGGGTACGAGATCACTATACCTGCAATCATCTGACCTATGTTCACTGGTACCTCGGCCAGAGCTCCTATAGGATGTTTGTGTAGAATCAATGGATTCGAGATGAAGAATTCGTACAGGAAGTAGCCTAGCACCATTATCGAGCCGCCGACAACCATAGGTAGCACGTAGGGTCTGCCTCGACCTAGCAAAGCTATTAGTAGGGAGAACGCTAGGAAGAGAATCGCTATGACTATCCAAGCCATGGGTGGTAGATCTAGTTCTACTGTTGGGATAGCTACCGTAGTACCGAACACGTTGGTAGAGCTCAGAACTATCGCAACACTACCACCCAGCTTCGACGTCGATGCAAGGCTGAGGATCGGAACAATGCTTAGTGCTAGACCGGCGATGAAAGTCATTATCTTTACGTTGCGCATCGGGATCCTTCCACTACGAATAGCTTGAATAAGCCACGAAACTACGTATCCTTCGCAGAACTTTATCACGAACGTAGCTGGTGCAAAGTACCAGTACCCCAACGCTAGATCAGCGAGAGCCGGTCCTAGACCACCAGCTATCCCAGCAACGAGGGGAGGGCTAACGACAGCGATGAGATATATAGCTGCTTCTCCAAGATTGAAGTAACCACCAGTAGCAGGAGTGCTGACGGTGAAGAATGCTGTTGCAACGAATGTTATCGCTACGTATATACAACATCGAATTACGAGCGATAGCGAATTCACGGAGCCCCAGAACGCTCTGCGTACCAAGGAAATATATCGGTATCGATAATCTTCGAATACCTATCAAATCTGTTTGAATCTCGTTGACGCGAAGTACCGTACTGAGTGGAAGAGAACGTACCTAGGTAGACGTATCGAAGAACGGGTAGAATCGATATCTCTCGATCGTAGCTCTATAGATATTGAACAGTAGAGCTACGTATCTGAAGCCTTGATACGAAGCATTTTACTCACTCAGCTTAACTCTTCGCGAGACCTATATTGAACGGGTAAGTTTGCTTGAGTAGACTTCTGTTGATCCTAGTGATACTGATGATTATCGCTCTTACTAGTGTGGTAGAGATAGCGTATGCATACGATTACCCACGGTTAGTAAGATCATCGTAACCGCGTAGCTTAGCGATAGCGGTCGATATGAAGGGTATATGGGTTTGGGGATCTACGATTCGAGGACATGAGCAAGAGTTCTGGAACTGGGTAAAACAGCATAACTTCAGCGATATCTTCGTTCTCATCAAGGGCGTTACTGGTGGTGTATGCAATCCCAAGTACGATGTTTTGAACGCACTCCTAACGCTGAAGCATAGCGAGAACTTCAACGTAAGGATCTGGGCATGGGTGGTAGGATTCGAAGATCTGGAGGCTACCGATGACGATGGTTACTGCGACTACGACGATGAGTGGCCTTTCGGCGATAGCGATAAGTGGGTTCGTCCGGATG
>Ga0256842_1002805_pt1 | contig 12085 bp, 15 predicted proteins | sample 4559240metaG_FD_185973 | JGI IMG/M metagenome (GOLD analysis project Ga0256842, IMG submission 185973) | Hydrothermal vent microbial communities from Guaymas Basin, Mexico - 4559-240 | ecosystem: Environmental > Aquatic > Marine > Hydrothermal vents | place: Mexico: Guaymas Basin | collected...
GATTTCCCTGAAGTCATAGAACTTGTCAGAGATTTTCACAGGAGCATAAAGCTTTCCCCAATCTTTAAGGCGTTCAAGGAACGTGTAAGTATTCTCCTCTGGAAGCTTAACGTACCTCACCTCTACCACCTCCAAATGTTCAGGAATAAGCAGCCTACATATTCACGGAACGCATGGGTATCCTCCTCTGGAAGTTTAACATACCTCACTTCTATCACCTCTCAATGTTCAGGAATAAACACATGTCCATATTTATTCATTCTCAAATTTGGCTCTTCCAAAGAGCTAAAAAAGCCTTTCTAAATCCTTAGTTTATCAACCAAAGGTTAAGATGCGTGAATTCTAAGAAAGTTCGTGTTACAATTCTCCAATAGCATAGCAGAATCCTCAATAATAGGCACTTCAGTCCATTTAGAATCATCTATGAGCATGTTTAGCTATCTATTTTATTAGCTCTTGTCATTGTAAATGCTCAATCAATATGTCATTTTCCCACTTTTTCCTTACACTGAAGCGCACATACTCTGGAAGCCCAAACGATGAGCAGTTCCTCACTAGGATTCCCTTTTTCTTCATACCTTTAACAAAGATTTTGGCATCTCCAACATTTTTTATGAGGAAGTTCGCATCGCTTTTGACATTAAGGGCTTTTTCTATTCTTTCTTTTTCTTTCCATATTAATGGCATTGTCTTCTTTAAGTGCTGAAATTCATCTTTGATAACGAACTCTAAAAAAGCATAGCCTGAAGAGCCAATGCTCCAAGGCATTCTAACGCTTTTGAATGCTTCGCTGAAGCCAATAACATAACCAACCCTAATCCCGGGTAAGCCATAGCTCTTTGTAAATGTTCTCAGCTTTACAATGTTTTCTCCTTCTGGGCTTTTTGCATTTTTTACGAAGTCTATAAAAGCTTCATCCAGGACAAGGAGTGAATCTGTATCCTCTACCGCTTGAATTAAAGGTTTAAGTTTTCTTGGGGAATAATAACGGCCATCAGGATTGTTTGGATTGCAAAAGAAGACAATGCTCCTCTTTGCAACACATTCAGCCAACGCTTCTGGGCTATTTGGAGCTTTGATAACCTCAGCATTAAAAATCCTTGCAATTCTTTCATACTCTTCATAAGTGTGCTTTGGGATAATTACCTTCCTTCTTTCTTTCATCGCAAGGATGCCAAGTAAATATAAGGCCTCAGTTATTCCCGCTGTGACTGTTACGTTTTCGCCAATCAAGTTCGAGAGCTCCTCCTCAAGCTTTTCCCAATAAATGTAGCGTTTGCTTAAAGCTTTAGCACGTTCAAACATCTCATCAACCCATTCTGGAAGGTAGGGATTTAGAGAAGCAGAAAAATCTAACAGTCCCTCTTCTCTTGCGCCGCCGTGATGGGCTTTAAATTTAACTGGTTTAAGCATTTAGACACCTCCAAAGGAGTATTGCCAAGCATATTGAAATCCATTCTCCAACCACAATCCAATAAATCTTTAAGGCTCTTCTAATATCTTCCAATGTCGGCTCTTTCCCCTCAAATCTATAAACACCTTTTTTCTCAAGCCAAACCCCTAAAACGGCACTCATAGCTGATATTGGCTTATCAGAGTTAAGCTTGAACTTGGCCTTTCTCCAGTATCCTATGACTTTTCTTGGATTAAAGGGCAGAAATAGCAAAACGGTAACGCGAGCTGGAATGAAATTAAGAAAATCATCCAAATGGGCGGCAAACTTGCCAAAATAAAGATAGCGTTCATTTTTGTATCCAATCATGGCATCAAGGGTGTTTACAGCTCTATAAATTAGGGCGCCACTTAGGCCAAAGATGAGATAATAGAACAGAGGAGCAACTACACTGTCCGTTATGTTCTCAGCTAAGCTTTCAATTGCCGCTGAATTTAAATGAGCCCTATCCAGCTTTGATACATCTCTGCTCACAATCAACCTCACGTATTTTCTCTGCTCCTCGATATCCCCCTTTATTGTGTTTTTCACGTGCTGGGCGAGGCTTTTGATGGCAAATGAGCTCTTTAGGAGGTAAACACTTAAAGCAAAGCCTATCCATTTAGGTAAAAACTCTGGAAGCCTCGAAAGAGTAAAAGCAAACGCAATCACAAATAAAGAAGCAAAAGTTCCTGTAGCAAAATCTAAACCTGGACTCCTTCTTTTGTAATGCTTATCAAAAAAGCCTATCAGCTTACCAAACCACACTGTAGGATGAAGCAGAATGGGAGGCTCACCCAGAGTTAAGTCCCAGATGATTGCGAGTATGGATATCCAGTCCATGTTCTGTCTCTGGATATTTTGTCCTTTTAACTTTTGAGTTTCTTTTGTTGTTCACTCACGAGAGCTTTTTAAGGACGAGCATTTTAAGCTCGCCAGCTCTTCCATTTCCTTCCTAAATCTTTCGTTTTCCTCCCTCAAGCTCTGAAGTTCTCTTTGAATCTCAAGCAGAAAAGAGGATTTAACCCCTCTCCCAGAACTCCTCCGGGACGAGCTTGATGATGTCCTTCACCGTTCCAAAGTCCTCGTCGAGAGTGGCGAGCTTGTCGCAGTTGTACTCTAAGGCTGTAGCAAGAATTCGTGCATCATGAGGAAGAAGGGAATAATCGTAAACAAATGTAGCAACAGTCAGCCAATCCCTTGAATCTGAAACGATAAGCACATTTTTCACATCAACGAGAGCAAGAATGTCGGATATTGTGTTCGACGCACATCTCTTGAATTCTGCGTCTCTTCTGAGTAGTTTCTTAACTCCCCAAATTGAAGAAACACCGTAATTTTTCTCTGCAATCTTTCGAATTAGGATGTAAAAAGTTCATCAATCACAGTGTCTGAAGTTAATTTTCCTTCTCCAGAATCTAGTATGTTAACCGCGTACTCTGTAAGTTTGGTCTCTACTAAATAGTTATAAAGAACACTCGAATCAATGAATATCACTGCTCATACACCTCAAGTTTGTATTTTTTAAACTCATCAATACTCCCTTTTCCGAACATACCGGGACGAATTTCCTTTTTCTTTTCCTCGATCAGCTTTCTAAATTCAAGGGCTTCTTTAAGCAGGTGAGAGTATAATTTTAATGCTTTCTCATGTGCTATCTCCGACATAAGTATCACCTACATTTTTAAATTTGAGTTAAACGGATAAAACATTTTCCATCAAGTTCTTTCTCTTCAGAAAAGGAGAACATCTGATTGTGACTAAAAAATTTCAAATTTTTCCCTGTGAATCAGAAGTACATATGTTTTGATACACTTTCTTCTCTCCCTATCAAATCCTCAAGATCAAACACCAGAAAACCCTTCTCCAAAAAATGCTCCTTATCCTCAATGGTTCTGGCGATAACTCCCAACCAAAGATTTCCGGTAAGAGGCAAAAGTTTGGACTTTTTCTTGAGCTTCCTGAGAATTCTTGAGACATCAATTTTTCTCAAATCACTCCACTTAACTTCAAACAATGCAATATTCTCCCTATCATACGCAACAACATCTATTTCCTCTCTCTTATGCCACCAGCGGCCAACTCTCAGAGGTTTAAAGCCCAGATTTATCCGCTTAACGAATTCAAGGGCTGCCCTCTCATACGTTTTTCCAACAAAGGCGGAAAAGTTCCTTTCCAAATCATCGAGCACTAAATCAAGGTTGCCCTCTTCTAAGTATGTGTAGTTGTGATAGACGAATCGGAACCAGAAGTTGAAGAATTCATCTGTCACTTTGTAGGCTACTTTTCTTGTCTTTTGTGGGTCTTCGGTAACGGGCACTTTCCTTCTCAAGTATTCATAATGGTTCGTTAGCTCGCTGAGATACTTGCCAACGGTGAGAAGCTTAAGCCCGGTCTTGTCGCTTATCTCCTTTGGCGTAACATAACCAAGGCTGACAGCTTCCAGTATCGAGAAGTACGAGCGGTAAAACCTGCCAAACTCAAGCTTGAGGGTATTTAAGCCTTCTTCACGGAGAGGGGCAAACTCATCAAAAAAGAGGTTGTTGAGGGTTTCAGCCACGTTTCCTGTGTAGTATCTCTTCAAGTAAAGAAGATATCGGGGCATGCCGCCGAGAGCAGAGTAAAGCTCAACAAAATGATCAGGCGGCACATCAGCAAATGTATTCACAAAATCATAGGCAGTCCAGAAGTCAAACGGTCTCAGCTTTATCCACTCATCAACCCTGCCAAAAAGCGGCTCCTTGTTATCCATGAAGATGCGCTTCATCATGCCGACGTATGATCCTACAGCAATGAGCATAAGATTGGAATTCCCTTTCATGTCCCACAGCTTTTGAAGGGAAGAGAAGAAAGAGGGCTTAACTGAGCGGAAGTTCTGAAACTCATCAAAGACAACAACAATCTTTTGTTCCTTAGAAAAGTTAAGCAAAAATTCAAAGAGCTCTTCAAGGGATGAAAATTTTGGTTTAACATAGCTCGGAAGATATTCACCGAGAACGGTTTCTACCTCCTTCAAATATTCTTCAATCAGCATTGTTTCATCCTTCTCCCCAACAAAAAAGTAAAGACCAAGCTTACTCCTGAGGAACTCTCTAACGAGCGCTGTTTTTCCTACTCTTCTGCGCCCATAGATGACGACGAAAGTTGAACCCGGGTGAGCATAAACTTTTTCAAGCTTCTCAAGTTCAGCATTCCTGTTGTAGAACATATTACTCACCAAGTATATTACTCATTTGGTAATATTTAAGCTTTTCCTTATAACCTCATACTCCTCAAGCATCTCATCATTTGGCTCTCTCAAGCCTCTGCGCACATACCATGCTGGATGTCTCAAATAGACAGCATCAAAGCCAATTCTTTCCAATGCTTTTTCTGCTGTCCTACCCAGAGCAAAGATTGTTTTTGGTCTTAAAATTTCAAGCTCTTTCCTGAGAAGAGAAACTTCCCGTTTATCAAACCTCTTGAGCTTATTCTCCGGAGGATTGCATTTTACAACATTCGTAATATACACAAAATCCGGATTAATACCAAGGGTAAAGAGAGCTTTTCTGAGCAACATTCCAGAAGCATCTCTATAAAAGCATATTCCCGTGTATCCACAGCCTTTCCTTCCCGGAGCTTCTCCAACTAAAACAACCTTTGAGCCAACCCAGCCATTGGCAAAAGGTAAGCCATCAAACTGCTTAACTTTAAGCTGGTATTCGTAATATTTTTTGTGGCAGAACTTGGTGGGATTTTTAAGTAATTCATTGTACAGCTCCACAAGTTTGAGCGCTTTTTGTTCATCTTTCTCGCTTTTAATTAAAAAGCGCTCTTTTGGATTGTAGATAGTCTTGGCATAAATTCCATAAGTTTTCTCGTCTAAGGAAAGTAAATCTCTCCAGTTTCTCAAAAATAGCGGCATGATTTTATAGTTCCTTGGGTTGATGTAAATGTCGCCGACCCTCTTTAAGCTCTCAAACATCAGCAACATAAAGGATAAAACGTCCAGCGTGTTTATAATTTTGGTGGTGTTATGGAAACGAGAAAATGTCCCTTCTGTGGAGGAACAATGATAAAAGGGAAGAACCCACAGGAAGGATATGCGGTGTATTTCTGGAGAGCTCCTTGGAAGAAAGGACTAAAGGCGGCATTCACCGGCACGGTTAAGGCTTATCCATGGCTTTGCATTGATTGTGGAGCAATAATACCATATGTTGATGAGGCAGAGCTTCAGAAGATAAGGGAGGAATATGAGCAGGCCAAATTGGAGGGCTTAATTTGAAAGGTGCAGCCTTCTTTTCAGGAGGCAAAGATGGGCTTTATGCAACATATCTATCCGAAAAACAGGGAATTGAAATTCCCTACCTTTTGGCACTGAAAACTACAATCGGGACTTCACCGCACTATGAAAACTTAAGCGAGCTGAAAAAGATTGCAGATGCAATGAATAAGGAGCTCTTAACCTTTGATATGGCCAAAGGAAGTGAAGCCCTAGCTGAGTTTATAGCATCCCTTGATGTTAATTACATAATCGCTGGAGATGTCCTCCTCGAAGACCACCTAAAGTGGGTTGAGTGGCTCGCTGAGAAGAGCGGAACAAAAGCCTTAGAGCCGCTATGGGGAAGGAACACATTTGAGCTTGCGAAGGATATGATAAATGCTGGCTTCGAGTATTCAATAATTGCCGTGAATAAGGAAAAGCTTTCCAAAGAGTGGCTTGGCTACACATTTCGCTCAATTAGAGATTTGGAGCAATTTTTGAAGGCAAATCCTAATGTTGACCCTGTCGGAGAGTTTGCAGAGTTCCACACAGTGGTTTTGAAATGTCCGCTATTTGAGAAAAGCTTTGAGCTAAAGCCAGCAGAAGTTGAGGAGAGTGAAAGATATTGGTGGCTGAGGTTCAGGCTGATATCAAAGAAGGTAACAAAGAAGTAATTCATAGACTCTCCAGCTCAAATCCATCAATGTTTTTCCAATGTATGTATATTTTAGCCAAGTTTTCTGGGTTAACGAGTATGAGATACGTCTTATCTGTCAATGGATTAAAAACGAAGCCTTCTAAAATATTGCCTGAGGTTAGATATATTTTTGCCTGGGGGAGTTTCTTGAGTTCTAATAATGTGACCAAGCGATTTAATTGTATACGATACTTAATGATTTTTTTGTCAGTTATGAAATATGATAAAAATAGAACAGTAATAATCCCTACAAAAATAACCATATTTTGTGTAATTTCTTGATTAAGTTTTTTGTACTCTTGGTATATTTTAGTAAATAACGAAAGTGCCATTACAGATTGGATGGCATTTACCGCAAAGAGACATGATATTCCGTAACTGATTAATTGTATTTTTTTAAACAAGGTACCACTAAAAACATGTGAAAACCAAGAAAATGAAATATTTTGTTGTATGGGGAAATTTAACCTAATATATTCTGCTCGTTTAAATAATAACAAAATTTGTACTAATGCTGTTACGAGGAATATTTGAAGTATTGTATCAAGACTCAACATTAGGTATTCTAGTTTTAATTTATTTAGGAGGGTAATAGTTAGAGTAATGTTCTCATATTGAGGTAGGATATCATGATTGTACTTCCACTTAATAAAAAATGCCTCAAAATACAAAGTTATATAGATACTGATAAAACCAAAAATTATAATTATTGCAAGACTCTTTACCAAGTGGTTCTTTGATGGTCTTTTCCCACCATGGTATAGAACATCTCGTGTTATTTCATCTAGGTTTAATTTGAGATACCTAAACAGTTTGTTTTCACTTATAAAAATATCTTGAATCTTTTTTGGATTAGGTGATTCATAACGGTATTTGATATTGTATAGTATGAATTCTGTTAGTTTTGGAACAATTAAGATAAGCAGAATAATTAATAAAGCATGCAAATCTAGACTATTAAGATCAGAGGGAAGCAAATTAATACTAACTTCTACCATATCAATATGCTTATAAGATTGCAATTGCTAAATAAACTTTATGATCCTTGAAAAGCTCGAATCAAAAGGTATAACCCTCGAAAAGATGCTCGACACAGCTATGGAGCTTTACATTGGCGATGATGCTGAAAAAATTAGAGAGAAGCTTAGGTCTATGATGCTTTATTACCTCACTGACATCAACGTGCAATCATTATTAATGGCCGCCATTCTGCTTGAGGAGAACTTTAAAGTCGAAGAGGACCCCGTCAATTTGATTGCAGATGAGTTGATTGGCATCAACCTTGCAGAATACATCGGCGGAAAGATGGCGCTTTTCAACTTCTTCTACTATGACACTAAAAAGCCGGGAATCTTAAAAGAGCTACCTCCATTTTTGGATGACGCAATTGGGGGCTTCATAGCTGGTTGCATGACAAAACTCTTCGAGACTACCCTCAGCCGGGACTCCCAGCGAAGAAAGAGAAACAGGAATATGAAGAGAAGCGTAATGTAATAACTGACTATAAAAGGCAAAATTCCAGCTAAGCCGAGTGTGTATACGAAGGCGAGAACCAAAACAATGACAAGTAAGATTCGATAATGTTCCTTCTTCATTGCACAGATAGTTGGAGGAAGAATTTTTAAGGCTTTTCAATGTTGGATTAATTAGCCGGGTGGTTCAATGAGAAACCTCATACCCTTCATGACAAGGATTCCGCTTGAGGGTGACTTTGAAAAAGCAAGGCAGGAGATTTGGGCATTTCCCATGCTGGCAGTCATCACCTCCGCTTTATCCACAATTGCCCTTTATTTCAACATTCCTCTGAAAAATATCTTAGCAGTTCTGCTCCTTTATTTCACCATAGGTCTGCTCCACCTTGACGGATTAGCGGACTGGGCTGATGGAATAATGATCAAAGGCGACCGCGAAAGGAAGATTAAGGCAATGAAAGACTTGAACACGGGAATAGCGGGAGTTTTTGCTGTCGTAATGGTTCTATTCATCCAAGTCTACTCTTTGAGCTACGCCCCGTTCTATGCCCTTTTCCTGGCAGAGCTGAACTCGAAGTATGCGATGGTTCTTGCACTGGCAACAAAAAAGCCTCTCGGAAAAGGATTGGGAGCCTACTTTATGGAGACCATGAACAGAAAGCAGCTTTTTATTGGAAGTTTAATTTACACAGCATTGCTTCTTTCGCTGGTAGCTTATGATCAAAAAGCAGTGTTCTCAGTTTTGGGTCTTTTAATTGGGGCTTACATCATAAAACTCAGCTTGGACAACTTCGATGGTTTAAATGGTGACTGCATTGGAGCAACAGCTGAAATAACAAGGACCGGAACACTTTTGATTCTGGCTTTCGTTTCAACCCGTTATGCATGCTTTCAACATTAACTTTAAAAGTATCAAAAAGTAAATCATTTCAGGTGAGAGAATGCAGGAAATTGAAAAAGTCCTTTCTCAGCTTCCTCCAGAGCTCAAAAAGGAGGTTTTCGATTATGCAGAATTTCTTCTTAGAAAATATCAAAAGAAAAACAGGAAAAAAGGATTTACATTCTCTTGGGAAGGTAAGCTTAAATTGGACATGACATCCGTTGAACTTCAGCACAAGGCATTAGAGTGGAGGACAAATGTTTCTCGTTGACACAAATATTTTCCTGGAGATCCTCCTCGGTCAGAGAAAGAAAGAAGAAGCAAAGAAATTTCTTTCTGAGAACATAGGCAGGCTTTACATAACGGATTTTTCCCTGCATTCAATTGGTGTTATACTCTTCAAGCTGAAAAAGCCAGAGGTGTTCGAGGAATTCGTAAGGGATGTTCTTCCAAATATTGAAATCCTATCCTTACCGCAGGAAAGCTATCCAGAGCTTGTCACGCTTCACAAAAAGCTCAGTCTGGACTTTGACGATGCCTACCAGTGCGCTGTTGCAAACGTTTTTGACCTCACCATAGTTACTATGGATGAAGACTTCGTGAAAGCCTTGGATTATGTAAAAGTTCTCTTCCTGTGATTCCCAATGATAATCATCTTAGCAGGTGGAAAATCTACAAGAATGGGAAAGGAAAAGCCCGTCCTCAGAATAGCCAATAAACCCATGCTTCTCTGGGTTTATGAGCAGGCCTCAAAGGTAGATGAGGTTTTAGTCGCAGTGAGCAGAAATACTCCAAAAACTAAGGAGTTCTGCATTAAAGAGAGAATTCCTTTTGTTGAAACTTCTGGAAAAGGTTACGTGCATGACATTCAAGAGCTTTTACGAGAATTTGGGCCTTTTATAAGCATCTCTGCAGATGTTCCTTTTGTGAAAGCAAGTGATTTCTGGCTCATCAAGAAAGCCTTTGATGGAAAGACGAGCTTAACAGGGGTTCTTTCCCTAAGCATTGTCCCAAAAGACCTCAATCCTGTAGTTTATAAGGGGTATGCAATCGTTGGGCTAAATGCCGTGGCTGAAGAAGGGGAAGAATTCCTCGAGTTTACAAACCCGCTACTGGCTTTGAATGTAAACACTCCAGAAGAGTTGAAAAGAGCAGAACGGATAGCATCAGTGCTCTTTGGAAAACACACATGTTCCACATCACCGCAAGCCGGATTTTCTCCTCCTCGCCACTCTGACCTCGCTCGTCCCTGCTGAAACAAGCTCATACAATGTAGCCCTTTCCTTACCGAGAGCGGGTCTCAAAATCCTACCGAGCCTCTGAATGAACTCCCTTGATGAACCTGTCCCGCTTATAATCACACCAACGCTGGCATCAGGAACATCTATACCTTCATCAAGAACTTGACTGCTGACTATCGCTTTATATTCCCCCTTCCTGAATTTTTTTAATATCTCCCTTCTTTCGGCTTTATCGGTTTTGTGAGTTATAGCCGGGATTAGGAATTTCTTTGATATTGCATAGACGAGATCGTTGTGCCTTGTAAAGATGATTATCTTCTCTCCCCTGTGCTTTTCAAGAATCATTCTCAGCTTTTCAATCTTTTTCTTTGAGTTGAACGCTATTCTTCTTGCCTGCTCTAAAGCTCTTAAAGCCTTGAATGCATTTTCATCGCTTCCCGTTCTCATGACTATCCTTTGAAAATCCTCAAGGCTTCTGAACCTTATCTTCTTGCTTTCGATGTAACTCTTGAATACCTCATAGTGCCTTTTGTAAAGTTCTTTTTCCTCCTTGCTCAGGGGAACGTGAATCTTTACAACTTCATATGGGGCTAAATATCTCCCCACGAGCTCCTCTGGACTTTTTTCATATATTATTCCCCCGATAAGATCTGGCAGAAGTTCATGAAGTTCGTCAGCTCTTTCGGGAGAAGCACTTAAGCCAAGACGATAAGGAGCGGCGCTCATTTGGGCTATGTTCCTGTAAGCTTCGCTTGGCAGGTGATGACACTCATCAAAAATCAGGAAAAAGAATTTGTCTCCCAGGAGCTCGGCGTTTATGTAAGCCGAATCGTATGTGGTTACGGTTATGGGTTTGAGCTCCTTCTTCTTTCCGGAAAACTCCCCTACATCGCCGAAAATTGAAAGCCTATCCTTCCACTGTTCGAGCAAAGCCAGAGTTGGAACAACAACAAGTGTTGATACGGAAAGCCTCCTGATGATCTCCAAGGCGATTATGGTTTTTCCAGCTCCAGTTGGCAGAACTACAACACCTCTCTTAAACCTCAAAAACCTTTCAACGGCTTCCTTTTGGTAATCCCTCAGCTCAAAATCGAATTCCACATCATAAAAGGGGGATGGGATTGCATTATCAAATACGTGATCCTCAAACTCAATCCCTTCCTGCTCTAAGAATTCCACTATGTCCCTGTATTTATAAGCCAATGCTCTGTAACTTTTACTCCTCTCATCCCATTTTGCAAAGGGCACATGCACGTTGCCCTTTATCACAATCGTTCCTCTGTGGTAAAAGAGCATTACTCTCATGATATTGAACTCATCAGCAACTCATTTAAACTTTCCTTTCCAACTTTTTCCATGCTTCCGAAGGAACTGCTTGACGCACGCAGAGCGAGGGGAAAAATCTACCCGAAATTTGCAAGTGGGGAGCACTTAAAATTAGCTAAAGCTCTCATAACAACATTCAAATCCAGCATTGGACAGAGTTACAGGGAGCTTTTAGAAAAGATAAATCACATGGAAAAAGCGAGCAACTACAGGAAGGTCAGAGGTTTTGCGAGGATACTCGAAAGACAGAGTGAATTTGAAATGCCAACGAAGCTTAACCCCGTGGAGGTCAGGAACTTCCTCTTTGAGAGGGGCTATGTTACGAACAATTTTGAGAGGCTCGGAGTCCTGCAGGAGGCGTCGGAGCACTTTGGTGTTTCCACTTCCGAAATAGAGAATGCAATATTTGCCGATAGGGATGAGGAGAGAATCCTCGTGAAGATTCCCGAGATAACACCAGAGGAGCTTATACGGCAGTATAATCTATCGCTCCTGCAGACTCTCATGTTTTCCTCCTTAAGAGTTAACTTTAGAGTCTCATCTAACCATCAGCGGATTTTTAGAAAAATAAAGCACCTCGGGCTGATGTATCAGATTCAGGACGAGCTCGTTGAAATCACCGGACCCGCTTCTATACTCAAGCTAACCCGGAAGTATGGCGTTGCCATGGCAAAGCTTATTCCTGAAATTGTGAAAGCTGAAGAGTGGTTTATGAGGGCAGAAATACTTGACGAGCACTCAAAGCGAATCCACATCTTTGAGCTCTCAAGCTCCGATGGGGTGATGCTACCGAT
>Ga0256842_1002806_pt1 | contig 12084 bp, 9 predicted proteins | sample 4559240metaG_FD_185973 | JGI IMG/M metagenome (GOLD analysis project Ga0256842, IMG submission 185973) | Hydrothermal vent microbial communities from Guaymas Basin, Mexico - 4559-240 | ecosystem: Environmental > Aquatic > Marine > Hydrothermal vents | place: Mexico: Guaymas Basin | collected...
TTCCATTCGTTTTCTAATCTGTTCTTCACTAATTTGAACACCTAGGTTTGGATCTTGATCCTCTATATATGGGCTAAAATTCAATCCATACACTCTATAATTTACCTCTTGATTTATAGGAGGTGATTCTTTGGCTGAATTATTATCAGTGTTATCTCCATTGTTATTGTCACAAGCGGGAGACATCAAAATAAATAAGACAAAAAAAATATTCACTAACAATTTTTGATATCTGTTTGAGAACATTTTCTACCTCCTCATATTTAATACCAACGCTGTTTTAAAATTTTTCTAAAGAAAAATTTTTGTTGAATCTTTTAGTATAGATTACAAATTTTATTTTGCATATATACCTTAATAAAAATATTTAGGTCAAGTCCCAGCAATCCCCAACAGCAATTCTCGGTCAGAAGCTGATCAACTTTGTTGATTTTTTACTTTCATAATAGTCACTTAGATGACTTCTTTATACCTCTTTTTTTGACAAACTTTACGAAAAAATAATTTCTATTTTTCTGAGTTGCCTTGTAAATACTACTTTTATAAACTCACCGAGAATTGCTGAACAGGTAATGGGTATCTTTGCGGGTTACCATGCAGGTAGAAACATATGTTTCCGCTCAGTAAAAGGCACATAGGTTATTTTATTTATTGCCTATTAGTTACTACAATGCTTCTGTATTTTCTTTTTCCTAACAGCTTATTACCTGTTATTTTACAAAGAGCAATAAGAAAAGCCGATCTTCCATTCTATGTTATTATTGATAAAGCTTATCTTTCTTCTATTGCAAAGGTAAATATATCATATATGAAAATTGTCTTTAAAAAAGAGCCTTATTTTTTAGTTGAAGTTCAAAAGGCCACTTTTACCCCTTCTCTCTCTTCTTTATTAACAGGAAAGATAAGATGCTTTTTTGAAGCAGTTATATATAATGGCAAGATAAAAGGGGATTTTCAGCTCTTAGGAGGAAAAGATAGAATGATAAAGATGACTATAAAAAATATTCATATAAGCAAGCAAAGTTACCTACAAAATATGCTAAATCGTAAAATTTTTGGAAAGATATCTGGCCAACTCATATATAAATGCCCTGTGTCTAAATATTGGTCTGGTGAAGGAAAAGGATATTTTATTTGGACAGATGGAGCAATTCAATTGAGAAATAATATTCCTTTTCTGGATTTTAATTTTTTCTATTTTAACACCATGGATATAACATACAATTTTAAACATAAAAGGATATATTTGCAGGATATTAAATTGAAATCAAAAGAATTTTCTGGCTACTTTAAAGGAAAAATAAATATAAAAGAAAGCTTCCTTAAAAGTAGTGTTGATCTTAATGGTAAAATAAAACTATTGCCTTATTTTAGAGAGAGAATCTCGCATAACAATACTTTTATCAGAAAATTTTTATTATTCCATTGTAAAAATAATTATCTTAATATAAAGATTTATGGAACCATAAAAGAGCCAAGAATTAGATTCTTATGAGAAGATTTGGGAATGTTGTTTTTAATTTAATAGGCCTTTTCTTTATTATTTTTTTTAGTGTAGATATCTTTTATCTTATCCTGCAAAAGAAAATGCAAGTTCATTTAGCAACAAAGAAAATTGAATCATTTTCGATAACCTACAGAGAGCACAAAAGTCCTTCGTTTGACGAATATAAATCAATCGTGGAAAAAAATATCTTTGACATCAAAAATCAAGGCTTATCTTCTGAAAAAGAAATAGCAAAAAAGGTTATCAAACCAACCAAACTCAAATTGCTTCTTATTGGAACAGCAGTAGTAGGACCTGAAAATTCTGTTGCTATTATAAGAGATCTTGTAAAGAGAGATGAGAAGTGCTATAGGATTGGAGATATTGTTGAGGGGGCTGTAATTAAGGAAATACATAGAGGTAAAGTAATACTAAGTGTTAATGGAAAGGAAGAAGTTCTTTTTATGAAAAAAGAAAAACAGCCCGAAGAAGACTCAAGTGTTATAAGTGATAATAATAATCCACCATATCCTTCAGGAAATGAAAGAGTAGTGTTTAGATCCAGAATAAAAAATTCTCTTAGAAACTTACAAAAACTCATGTCAGGAGCAAGAATAAGACCTTATTTTAGAGGTGGTAGACCTTATGGAATGATGATTTCAAATATCAAGCAAGGCTCTATATTTGAAGAATTAGGTTTAAAGAACGGAGATATTATTCAGAATGTTAATGATAGGCCATTAAAAAGTATGGATGATTTTATAACATTTTATGAAGACATAAATTCCAACTATAAAGTTTCCTTAGGAATTGAAAGACAAGGAAAAAAACGAACTATAGAACTGCTGATAAAGTGAATCTTAATGAAGAAACAAGACCTATTTATCAAGACCTTTTTTTTGTTCTTCTTCTTTCCAAGTCTTTTATTTGCGGGCCAAAATATCTCCTTAGCCTCTTCAAATCAAAAAATATCTAAGGATGAAGAACGCTTTGTAACAATAGATTTTGATAATGTAGATATAAAGACTTTTATAAAATTTATCAGTGAGCTAACAGGTAAAAATTTTGTGATTGACTCACGAGTCAGAGGGAAGGTTACCATTGTTTCTCCTACTAAGATTTCAGTAAAAGAGGCTTATAAAGTATTTGAATCAGTGCTTGAGGTTCATGGTTTTACTACTGTTCCTGCTGGCAATGTTATCAAAATTGTGCCGATTATATCTGCCAGATCCAAGGATGTTGAAATCATTTTAAAAAAAAAGAACTTAAATCCAGAAGATAAGGTTATTACCCAGTTAGTTCATCTGAAGTATGCAGATCCTAATGAACTAAGGAAGATCCTCATCCCTCTTGTTTCAAGAGGTGGTATTGTAGTTCCTTACAGGCCTACAGGGATGCTGATAATTACCGATGTAATGTCTAATATTAGACGACTATTGCATATAATTAAAGAAGTAGATGTAAAAGGAACAGGAGAGATAATATCAGTTATTCCTCTTAAATATGCCAAGGCAGAAAACATAGCTAAGGCTATTAATTTTATCTTTCAAAAAAAAGAAATTATTGAAAGGCGGAGAAGAGGACTACAATCTGTTGGCATAATCAAAGTAGTTTCATATAAAAGAACTAATGTCCTTATAGTGCTTGCTTCTGAAGATAATACAGAACGGATAAGACATCTCATATCCCTTTTAGATAAGCCAATACCACGAGGAAAAGAAAATATCCATGTGTATTATCTGCAAAATGCTGATGCCGAAGAGCTTGTCAAGGTCTTAACAGATATAATCCCTAAGGGAGAACCAAAAAAGGGAAAGCTTACCACTATTACAGGTGAGGTAAAAATAGTTGCTGACAAGTCCACCAATTCCTTAGTTATCACAGCAAGTAAAGAAGACTACAATGCTATAAAAAAGGTAATTAAAAAATTAGATATTCCCAGAAAGATGGTTTATATAGAAGCGTTAATAATGGAAGTAAGCGCTGATAAAAAATTTGAAGTTGGGGTAGAGTGGAGAGCTGCAGAGAAAGCTGGAAAACATAGAGGAGGAGTAATAGTACCATTTGGTGGAACAGGTGGTATGGGAGATCAAGGCAGCTACAAAAACATGCCAGATGTTACTCCTGAAACCAATATTTTACCATTTCCTTCTGGATTTTCTGTTGGGATCTTAGGAGCAGGTATAAGAATAGGAAATTATGTATTTCCATCACTTGGCGCTGTTTTTAGAGCATATCATGGTGTGTCGGGTGTCCATATCCTTTCCACCCCACAAGTATTAGTCACTGACAATGAAGAAGCAGAGATTAAAGTAGGAGAAAATGTTCCGTATCTTACAAGAGAAGAAAAGCCTATGGAAGGAACTGCAACAGGCACAGAATATAGAAACTATGAGTATAGAGATGTAGGAGTAACCTTAAAGATAACCCCTCAAATAAATCAGGATGGTTTTGTAAAACTGAAGATCTTTGAAGAAGTTATCAAATTAAAAAAAGGCACTGAGCAATATACTCCTACAACTTTAAAAAGAAGCGCCAAGACCACTGTTATTGTAAAAAATAGTCATACTGTTGTTATTGGAGGAATGATAGGAGAAAGCATTGAAGAAGGAACATATCAAGCACCATGTCTTGGCAGTATCCCTGGACTCGGATGGCTATTTAAGTCGCAATATAATTCAAGAAATAAGACAAATTTATTTATATTTCTAACACCACGTATCATTGAAACTCCAAGAGATGCCAAGGCTATATACAATCAAAAGAAAAACCTAATAGAACAATTGGAGATAAAAGGGGGAGTTATTAAGCTATACAAAAATAAAAAGCACAAAAAATAGAAAAGATCATGTAGTGTAGAGGTGAAAGATAAGACCATAGATAAAGAGGCAACTTTTATTCTCAATAAGGTCTCTAAGGAAGGAATAGAGACTGCATGGGATAGATATGAACGCCAGCTTCCTCAGTGTGGATACGGTCAGTTGGGGTTGTGTTGCACCCTTTGCGCATTAGGACCGTGTAGGATAGATCCATTTGGGGAAGGTCCGAGTAAAGGTGTATGTGGTGCTAATAGTGATATCATAGTGGCTAGAAACCTTATTCAGATGCTTGCTTCAGGTGCAGCAGCTCATTCAGATCATGGAAGAGAGGTTTTAGAGGTTGCTCTGAGTACTGCTACAGGTAAAGCTCATGGATATAAAATAACCGATTCTGCAAAGCTAAAAAAAGTGGCTGAGGAATATTGTATAGAAACCAGTAGTAAAGAGGACATAGAGATACTAAAAGAACTTTGCTTAGCTATGATGGAAGAATTTGGCACAATCAAAGGAAATCTCCAGTTTGTAAAAAGGGCACCAAATAAAAGACAGGAAATATGGCATAATTTAGATGTAATCCCGCGAGGGATCGATAGAGAAATTGTAGAGGCCATGCACAGAGTACATACGGGAGTGGACAATCATTATATAAGCATACTTTTGCATGGTATAAGAACTGCTATAGCTGATGGATGGGGAGGCTCAATGATTGCTACTGAAATGTCAGATATACTTTTTGGGACTCCTTCTCTAAAAGAGACAGAGGTTGGACTTTCTACTTTAAAAGAAGATTCAGTAAATATAGTGCTTCATGGTCACAATCCTGTTCTTTCAGAGCAGATAGTGGCTGCAGCGGAGGATAAAACACTTTTAGATATGGCAAAAGAAAAGGGAGCAAAAGGGATAAATATAGTTGGTATGTGCTGTACAGGAAATGAGATACTTATGAGACAAGGTGTACCTCTAGCAGGGAACATGCTCAATCAGGAACTTGCTATAATAACAGGGGCTGTTGAGGCAATGGTTGTAGATTATCAGTGCATATTTCCAGCCATTTTGGAGGTGGTAAAATGTTTTCATACTAAGATAATCACCACTTCTGAAAAGGCAAAATTTATGGGAGCAAGGCATTGTGAATTTCATCCTGAGAATGCCTCTGAAACAGCTAAGGAGATAATAAAGATAGCTATAGAAAATTATCCCAACAGAAATCGCGAAAGGGTAACCATCCCAAGTTTGTCATCAAGGCTTATAGCTGGATTTTCTGTGGAGACCATTCTTTCCGCTTTAGGGGGAAGTATAGATCCGATAGTAGATGCTATCAAGAATGGAAAGATAAAGGGAGCAGTAGGAATTGTTGGTTGTAATAATCCAAAAATAAAGCATGATTATGGACATGTGGTCTTGGCAAAAAAACTGATAAAAAAAGATATACTTGTAGTAGTAACTGGCTGCAGCGCCATTGCATGTGCAAAAGAAGGACTTCTTATGCCAGAGGCGCTATCTTTGGCAGGGGATGGACTAAGAGAGGTATTAGGAGCACTTAAGGTTCCACCTGTTTTACACATGGGTTCATGTATAGATTGTTCAAGAATCCTTGTGCTACTTTCTGCTATAGCCAAAAAAATAGGAGTGGATATATCAGATCTTCCTGTGGCAGGTGCAGCCCCCGAATGGTATAGTCAGAAGGCAATTTCTATTTGCGCATATTTTCTGGCATCGGGAGTTTTTACTGTACTTGGTATTACACCAAGGATATTCGGAAGCAAGAGAGTCACAGAGTTGCTTGGAGATAAGCTACAGGAAGTAATAAAGGCAAGATTTGCTATAGAGTCAGATCCTGTAAAAGCAGCAGAGTTAATAATAGATCACCTAAATAAGAAGAGAAATTTCTTGGGAATCTAAACTACAGTATTTCATAAAATTTGATATTTTGCGGAATACTATATTTGCTTCTAGAAATTTCTTAAAGGGGTATTTTAAACCAATATTGGTATACTTTGTTTCTCACCGAGAATTGCTGAATGAACTCTATTTAGCTTGACATAAAACTGGTCAGTAGATTATCATCACTTCTCCATATTAGGAGGTAGAGCATGAAAAAGCTTTTAGAGATAATAGACTTACATGTTATGGTGGGAGATAAGGAAATTCTCAAAGGTATAGATCTGGAAGTAAATACAGGAGAGGTTCACGCCCTATTTGGACCGAACGGTTCTGGAAAAACCACTCTCATCTCTGCTATTATGGGATTTGGAGGATATAAGATAACAAAGGGAAAGATAATATTTTCTGGAAAAGAAATAACAGATCTTCCTCCTTATGAAAGGGCAAAATTAGGCATAGGCATATCTTTTCAAAAACCACCTCCTGTAAATGGTGTCAAACTTAAACAACTTGTAGAGCTTTGTGCAAGAGAAAATGGCAGGCTTATAGAAAGATATGCTAAGGAGTTAAATCTTACTGAGCACTTAGAAAGAGAGGTAAATGTAGGATTTTCTGGAGGAGAGGTGAAAAGATCCGAGCTTCTTCAGCTTCTGGTCCAATCTCCCCAGATGGTGCTTTTAGATGAGCCAGAATCCGGGGTTGATTTAGAAAATATCGCTTTGATAGGAAAGGCTATAAATCTATTACTTGGCAGAAAGGTAGAACCAAAAAATGGCAGGCCAATAAAACAAGTTTTGAAGGAAAAAAGAAAGTCAGCTATTATGATCACTCATACAGGCCATATATTAGACTATGTAGAGGCAGATTATGGGCATGTGCTTGTGGGAGGAAAGATTGTATGTGGTGGAAATCCCCGTGAAATACTGCATACAATAAAAGAATATGGATATAATGAATGCTATAGGTGTTTTACTAAGGAGGAGGGCTAACAGCAATGGATAATGTAGCAAAAGAGCTGATGCAGGAATTGAGAGAAGAGAGAATAGAGGATAAAAATTTTGATTTAAAGAAGATTTCTGATGAGGAGAAAGAGCTTTTACTGAAAACAGGAATAGATCTAACAGGAAAGAGTAGATGCGGTTTCTTTTTTCAGAAGGATCACTCTATAGTCCACTGTCAAAGCCTCTTTGATGGTGCAGAGATAATGGACATAGATGAAGCAAGGGCAAAGTACGGGCTTGAGGAGTATTGGTGGAAGGCCCTGTCTCCAGACAAAGATGTTTACACAAAAAGGGCTGCAGAGCATCAGGAGCATGGTTATTTTATAAGGTCTTTTAAAGATGCAAAGGTGGTTTATCCTCTTCAGGCATGTTTGTACCTTTCAGAAGATAAGATTGCTCAGGATGTTCATAATATAGTCATAGCAGAAGAAGGTTCTGAACTTCATATTATAACAGGTTGCGCTGCTGGACCCAAGGTGAGGTCAGGTTTGCATGTAGGAATAAGCGAGTTTTATGTAAAGAGAGGTGCCAAGCTTACCTTTACCATGATACATAACTGGGCAGAGGAGATGGCAGTAAGACCCAGAACCGCTATCTTAGTAGAAAAGGATGCAGTGTTTGAATCAAATTATATATGCTTGCTTCCTGCCAAGGATCTTCAGATGTATCCTACTGCTACACTTTTGGGAGAAAATGCTGTTGCTACTTTCAATACTGTACTTCTTGCAAGACCAGGTTCATATATGGATACAGGAGCAAGGGTGATATTAAAGCAAAAAGGCTGTCGCGCTGAAGTGATTTCCAGAACAGTTTCTACAGGTGGCACCATAATAGCGAGGGGTCACCTCATAGGAGAAGCTTCTGGGGTAAAGGCACATCTGGAATGTAAAGGTCTGCTTTTGTCTCCTACTGGTAGGATCCATGCAATTCCAGAGTTAGAGGGAAGGACTTCTGATTTAGATATGTCCCATGAGGCAGCAGTTGGAAAGATAGCAAAGGAAGAGATAGAATATCTTATGGCAAGAGGGCTTTCAGAGGAGGAAGCTACTTCTTTGATAATAAAGGGCTTTTTAAGTCTGGATATAGAAGGCTTACCAGAAGAGCTGAAAAAAGAGATAGACAATCTTCTTACAGAAATTGATAAGGAGGCAATGTAATATGGATTTGAAAGACCGTATTGAAAAATTGATTCAGGATGTAAATCCGAGATTAAAGAGAATGGTTGGGGCACAGATGGATCTGATAGAAGTAAATCCTGAGACAGCAGAAGTAGTTATAAAGATAATACAAAATAGTAGTGGTTGCTGAAACACAGGGGGAGCGGTCCTGGGTCTCTGGGCCGAAAATTTGATAAGACAGGCAATTCCTGAAGTGAAAAAGGTGATAACCTCATAGTTTTGAGTCCTTCCTGTTTTCTTGAAATCAGGAAGACAAGCTTTTATATTATTTGATGTGTGAGGTGTATAGTATCATGGGAAAGGATAACTTTCCTGATCATAAAGAGCTGGAAAAGGAATTAAGCGAGTACCTCCATAAAAAATATGGGGGAAGGGTAAAGATTATATCACCATTAGTGTTTCCTAAATCAGACGGGATAGAAGAGGATGTAGAAAAGGAAAATGATTCTTCGCCTAAGTTTGATCTCTTGCCAGAAGAACTGGAAAATTATTTAAAAAGCTATGTGGTTAAACAAGATAAGGCCATCTCTGTGCTTGCAACTAAGATATGCACCCATTTTAATAGGATAAGATATGCAAGGAGTAATAGAAAAGGTTCTTCTAATGTTGGAATCATAAAAAATAATGTTCTCATGATTGGTCCTACAGGGGTTGGAAAGACCTATATTGTAAAGCTTATTGCCCAGAAGTTAGGGGTTCCTTTTGTAAAAGGCGATGCTACTAAGTTCAGTGAAACAGGATATGTAGGTGGAGACGTAGAGGATTTAGTCAGAGATCTGGTTCATGAAGCAGGAGATAATATAGGGCTTGCAGAGAATGGTATCATATACATAGATGAGATAGATAAGATTGCTTCTTCTAAGGATATAATAGGCCACGATGTATCACGCACAGGGGTTCAGAGGGCACTTTTAAAGCCTATGGAAGAAACAGAGGTGGATCTAAGGGTTCCTCATGATCCTGTATCCCAGCTTCAGGCAATAGAATACTACAGGAGAACAGGGAAAAAACCGAGAAGGGTAGTAAATACAAAGAATATACTCTTTATTGTAAGTGGTGCATTTAATGGGCTTGCAGATATAATAAAAAAGAGGCTCCAGAAACAGGGAATAGGTTTTGAGGCAGAGATAAGTTCTAAGAGCACCTCATGGGATATATTAAAGCATGTAACTCCACAGGATCTTGTAGAATTTGGCTTTGAATCAGAGTTTGTGGGAAGATTGCCTGTTATTGTAGTGTTGGACGAACTTACAAAAGATGATCTTGTAGAAATACTCAAAAATCCAAACACCCCAGTGGTCTTAAGCAAGAGAATAGACTTCAGGGCATATGGAATAGATATAGAATTTGAGGATGAGGCATTGGAAAAGATTGCTGATATTGCTGCTGAACAAAAAACAGGTGCGAGAGGGCTTGTCAATGCAATGGAGAAGGTGCTGATCCCATTTGAGAAGAAGCTTCCTTCTACAAAGATAAAAAGGTTTATTGTGACTGCCGAAGTGGTGCAAGATCCTGAAGGAGAGTTAAGGCGCTTTCTTGAAAATCCAGAGCACAAAGAATTCTTAGAGAGATTTGAAAGAGCAAGACACGATAGAATAGCACATGTCAAGGAGTACGTAAGAGAAAGTTTAGCAGAGTTTATCTTGAAAAAAAAGCATATCCAGATATATGAAGAGAGGGTGGATTTAATTGTTTCTATTTATTTTGAAGAACTTGTGGATATAAATACCTGTTTTGAAATATTTTATGAAATGTATGATAAAGTAAAAAAACAGGAAAGAGAACTTCAGGAAAGTATTGATGTGGGAATAGGATTTGATGACTCTGCTATTGACGAGATAATAAAAAAGGCGATCCAAACAGGGAAAAAACCTGATGAGATAGCCTTTGAGGTTGTAAAAGGATTGGAATATGGGCTGAAACTGGTTAGAGAAAGATCTGGAATCCAGTATTTTCTCTTAAACAAAGATGCTATTTTAGACATGGATGCATACATAAATTCCTTAATAAAAAAATATTATCGCCAGGGAAAATAAAATTGATAGATATATCAAAGCTTTACTGCGGAGTAGCCGGGCCATCTGACCATCTACGTTATGGGAACAGAATTAAATCACAACAAAGAAGACCTGTAGTGGTGTGGAACATAACCAGATCGTGCAATCTAAACTGCGTGCATTGTTATGCAGATGCAAAAGAGAAGGCAGACAAAGAGATAATAAGCACTGAAACAGCCAAATCTATTATAGATGATTTGGCAGATTTTCGTGTCCCGGTAATCTTATTTTCTGGTGGAGAACCACTTTTAAGGAAAGATATAATTGAGCTTATAACTTATTCTGTAAAAAAAGGTATAAGAGCTGTTCTTTCCACAAATGGTACTCTTATTGATCAGGATACAGCAAAAAAGCTTAGGGATTCCGGACTTTCCTATGCAGGGATAAGTCTTGATGGCCTTGAGGAAATAAATGATAGATTCAGGGGAATAAACGGAGCCTTTAAAAAGGCCCTTTCAGGGATTCAGCACTGTAAAAAGGCCGGGATAAAGGTTGGAATAAGATTCACCATCAGCAGATTTAATGCAAAAGAAGTCCCAAAGATGTTTGATCTTGCAAAGAATGAGGGTGTTGACAGAATCTGCTTTTATCATCTTGTTTATTCAGGAAGAGGCTCTTCTCTTATAAAAGAGGACCTATCTCATACTGAAACAAGAGATGTTTTGGATCTCATAATTGACAAGACAAAAGAGCTTTATCAATTAGGCATAAACACACAGGTTCTTACTGTGGATAATCATGCAGATGGCCCATATATTTACATGAGGATGCTTAAAGAGAAAAACCCGAGAGCAGAAGAGGCACTGAGATTGCTTAGGCTTAACGGTGGAAACAGCTCTGGTGAGGGCATAGGATGTATTGGCTGGAGTGGAGAAGTTTATGCTGATCAGTTCTGGAGGCATTATAGTTTTGGAAATGTGCTTAAAAGACCATTTAGTGAAATATGGACAGATCTTTCAGATCCACTTATGGCAAAACTAAGGCAAAAGAAGAAGTATTTAAAAGACAGGTGTTCTAAATGTAAATGGCTGGATATTTGTGCTGGAAATTTCAGAGTAAGAGCAGAGGCTGTTACAGGAGATATCTGGGCGCCTGATCCAGCCTGCTATCTTACAGATGAGGAGATAGGATTATGCTAAGGATAAGGCCCAGAAGGCTCAGGAAAAGCCCTGCCCTAAGAGATATGGTAAGGGAGACGGTTCTCTTAGTAAAGGATCTTATTTATCCTGTTTTTGTCAGATATGGTAAAGGAATAAAAGAGCCTATTCCTTCTATGCCAGGGCAATTTCGTTATTCAGTGGATATGATAGTGGAGCAGGTAAAGGAAGTGTGGTCCTTAGGTATTCCAGCGATTATATTGTTTGGAATCCCAGAAAAAAAAGACTTTGTGGGAAGCAGTTCATGGGCAGATGATGGTGTTGTTCAGCAGGCAGTAAAAGAGATTAAAAACAGCATTCCGGATATGGTTGTAATTACTGATGTGTGTCTCTGTGAATACACAGAGCATGGTCATTGTGGAATACCAAAGGATGGAAAGATAGATAATGATACCACCTTGGAGTATCTCTGTAGACAGGCAGTTTCTCATGCAAAAGCAGGAGCAGATATTGTAGCACCATCAGATATGATGGATGGAAGAGTAGCTGCTATAAGAGATGC
>Ga0256842_1002807_pt1 | contig 12081 bp, 8 predicted proteins | sample 4559240metaG_FD_185973 | JGI IMG/M metagenome (GOLD analysis project Ga0256842, IMG submission 185973) | Hydrothermal vent microbial communities from Guaymas Basin, Mexico - 4559-240 | ecosystem: Environmental > Aquatic > Marine > Hydrothermal vents | place: Mexico: Guaymas Basin | collected...
TGATTTTATTTACGATTCTTGATGAGGTTTAACTTCAGAAAAAATACGCTTATATTATTTATCGATTTCTTACATAAATTTAAATATCGTGAGTAATATTAGCCATATTAGTATTTCTATGGCAATATATCATTATCTATTCATAAAAATGGAGCTAAAAAGGGGAATTGAACCCCTGACCTACTGATTACGAATCAGTTGCTCTACCATCTGAGCTATTCTAGCTTTATTTTGTTCCGATAATTCTAAAATCCAAAAGAGAACTAAATACTTTGAATTTCATCGTTTTAATTAAATTATTTTCTTTAATCAAAACACCTTCTTCAGAATTAACGGTTACCTCGTATTTTTTAGGGACAATTACTTTGATAGTTGCCGGAGCATCTTTTCTATAAGAAAGAGGGAAAATTGCATCCGAACTACTCAAAATAAAAGAATTATCATTCAAGATACTATTAGCAAATTTTTTGTTAAGATCAATAATATATTTAATTTCAATTGTTGCCAAGCTGTCATTTTCAGCATAAGCAGGCAAACCAATTTCATAAAGATTACAATTATTTTGGATATTTGAGAGCTGTTTTTTGGTCAAGCTATTTCCAAAATATCTATTATCATAACCTGATAATTCCTGGATAATTGAACTAATTCCATTTACAAAAACCGAGCTTAATTCGACATTTTTATTTAAAGCAATTGCCGTAAATAATTGTTTTTTTATTTCGTTTCTATTTACAATTATTCTATCTGAACACATAAAGATACTTTCGTCTGGAAGCATAGTTATGGTGAGTTCATGATTATCTATTGGCATTGAATGATTAGTTGGAATATCGGATGTCATTTTTGTGAATTTCTTTTTAAGATTATTAACAGAACATGAAGTTACAAGTAAAATTGTCATTGCAATTAAAGTGATAAGTATTTTTTTCATTCAAACCTCCGGTCTAGTCGTTATAATATTTTCAATCCTTTTGTAGAAAAGGCGTTTAATTCTAAATTAGCAAAATCATTTTTAAATAGTTTTTCAACGGCAGCGCAACCAATCATTGCAGCGTTATCCATACAATATTCAATTGGTGGAAAGAAAACACGGCAATTAATTTTTGCAGATTCTAAAGATATTTTTTCTCGTAAACTGCTATTTGCCGAAACACCGCCAGCTACAATAATTGTTTTAATTTTATATTTTTTAGCGTAATTAATGGTTTTCTTTACTAAGATTTCCGTAATAGCTTCTTGAGCTGAAGCAACAATATCCGTGAGATTTTTCTTAATAAATTCTTCAGTATTTTTCTTGAGATAATTTCTAACCGAAGTCTTTAATCCACTAAAACTAAAATCGTAATTTTCCTTAATATTCATTGCTTGAGGAAATTTCACAAAATCAGGATTACCTTTTTTTGCCAGCTTATCGATAATCGGTCCCCCGGGATATCCTAAATCCAACAATTTTGCAATTTTATCAAAAGCTTCCCCGGCCGCATCATCGCGAGTTTTACCTATAATTTCAATTTCATCTTCGTTGATAAAATTTACAATTTCGGTATGTCCGCCTGAGACGATCAATCCTAAATAAGGTGGCTTCAAGTTTGGATTTTCAATTTTATTTGCATTGACATGCCCAATCATATGATTTATGGCTATCAGAGGTCTATTAATTGAATAGGCAAGACTTTTTGCGAATGATACACCCACAAGCAGAGATCCAATTAACCCGGGATTAACCGAAACAGCAACAGCGTCTATTTGGGAGATTTTTAAACCGGATTTTTTAAAAGCAGTATCGACAAGATAGGTTATATTTTTAATATGCAATCGAGATGCTAATTCAGGGACAACTCCTCCAAAATCATTATGTATCGGTTGGGATGAAGTTGTATTGGCATAAACTTTGTAGTTTGTATCGACAATAGCGACAGAAGTATCATCACAAGAGGTTTCAAAGGCTAAAATATATTTTTTCTCAATCATTTTAGTACCTGAACAATTCGTGGAGTAAATTCGAGAATTTCCACATTTTTATTAATTTTCACATTTATCTCCGCTGCGGTAGAATCCTTATTTATTTTAGAAATTATAGCATCAATATCATTTACCGTTATTTTGTCAATATCATCATTTTTCCCTTTGATTTTAACGATAATAAAATTTGGAATAATCTTGTCTTTAAAATTCTCCGGTACTTTAATTTTCACATTATTAAATATCTTAGTTTGGTAAATATTTTCATCAGATTTAAGATAAGTTTGATCAGGATAAATTTTTATTTTTGGGGTTAGATAAACCAATTTAATCAGCGATGTTTGTTTTTTAAAATCTGAAATTGATATCTTTTCTGTTGGGATTCCGCTAATTTGTTTAACAATCGATTTTGGCCCGATAACCGTAACTAATGCAGGAGAAAGTTTAATGTTTTTATCTCTAAAGAAATCGCTTGTATTTTGATCGGTGAAAGTTGGGATAATATTTTTTTTAGCCCTAATTAATTTATCCAAAACGATGTCAATCTTCTGATATTTATCGAAATATTTTATTTTATTTAGTTTAATATTTTTCGGAATAACAAGATACTTTGAAGAAATTGGCACTGTATTTTTCCAATATTTAAAGTTCTTAGCATCGATTTTGTAAGTTATTTTTTTTTTAAATTTCATTAACAATAAATCAAAACCCCGAGCAGTAACTTCAAAAGAGAGAAAATTTGTAGTGGTTGAAAATATTATGAAATTATTCGGGATATTGACAATTTCAATTGGGATATTAATTTCTTGGGAATAATCACGAATTAAACTTTGTTGAAACCATAAAAAGACGGCAATCAATAATGCTAATATTTTTAACTGCCATTTTTTTTTCAATTTTTATTCTCCTGAATCTTTATTTTTAAGAACATTTTTTATAACTTTAACTAGTTTGTCAAGAGTGTAAGGTTTGATAATTTTTCCCACAAAGCCATAATCTTTATAATTCTCCAAAATTTGAGAATTAGAGTACCCGCTTGAAACAATTACTTTTACGTTTTTATCAATTTTAAGAAGTTCTTCCGTCGCTTCTTTGCCACCTTTATTTCCCGGCACGGTTAAATCAACAATAACTAAATCAAAGGGAGCATTATTTTCTAATTCTTGGGAATAGTACTCAATTGCTTCATCTCCATTTTTAGATACTTTTACTTCAAAGCCAAGAAGTTCAAGCATTTCTTTTCCAATTTCAAGAATCATCTCTTCATCATCCATTATGAGAATTTTACCGGACATCTCATCTTTCTTATTATGAGAAATAGAATCTAATGCTGAGTTATTACTTTTGTTAATTGCCGGCAGATAAATTTTAAACGTTGTTCCAAAATATTCTTTTGATTCAGCAAAGATCAAACCGCCGTGCTTTTTAATTATTGAATAACAAACAGCCAAACCAATACCGTTTCCTTCTTTTTTGGTAGTAAAATAAGGTGTAAATATCTTTTCCAAATTTGTTTTTGAAATCCCCGGTCCTTCGTCTTTAATAGCAATCTCGACATAATTTTCATCTTTAAGATGATATTGTAGATGCTTTTCTTTTCCGACATTCTTCATTGATATTCGAATTACTCCGCCACCGGGCATTACCTGTCTGGCATTAATGACGATATTTTGAATAACTTGGCTAATCTGACCTTCATCAACTTTACACATCCACAATTTTTCATCAATATCAAATTGAGGTTTAATTTTAGTTCCTGACAAAACAAAATTTGCTGTATCTTTTACAATATCAATTAATGAAGAGGTTTTTTTAATAGGTTCACCACCTTTAGAAAATGTTAAAAGTTGTTGAGTGAGGTTTTTGGCATTTTCAGTAGCTTTTGAGGCGGTATAGAGGATATTTTGGACCTTTTCTTGATTTTTTGTAATTAGTGATAAAATATCAATACTTCCTGTAATAATGGTTAGAAAATTGTTAAAATCATGTGCTATTCCTCCGGCAAGCAAACCGATTGCTTCCATTTTATCATTTTGAATAAGGTGATTTTGCATTTCTTCTTTTTCTTGTTCTGCCTGTATTCTTTTGGTGATATCATTTACCATAACCAATTTATCACCATTGTTTAATGAAAAACCTGAAGTTTCAACATACTTTATAATCCCTTTTTTAGAGATAATTTTTTCTTCAATAGGGGGAATAAATTTACTTTCCGTTGAGTCTATATTCATCCTTTCTTTTGCAATTTCTTGTGAATCCGGATGAAAATAAGGCATTAAATTTCTATTTAATAGTTCCTCTGCATTTTCAATATCAAGAATATTGAGTAAAGCACGATTGCAATATTTAACAATTCCCTTTTGATGAACGATAATTCCATAAGGATTATAATATAATAAATTTTTATATTCTTCGTTCCTCTTTATCAAATTTTCTTTTGTTTCTTTGATTGTATCTATTTGTTTTTTAATTTCATCTACATACATGGAATTTTTTAATGATAAGGCTACTATTTTACCTATGGCGTTCAACTTATTGCCATTTCCTGCTAAATAATTTTCTTTTTCAGAAACTATGTTAATTGTTCCAAATGACTCATCATTATAGGCTAAAGGTACAATTATTAAACTTCTAAGTCCTTGAGCATATAGTGCGTCTGTAATTCGATGATCGACTCTCTTATCGCCAAGTAAATCGAACACATATTTAACTTTTTTATCTAAAAAACTTTTACCGGAGATACTTCCTTCTATGGGAATAATAGCTCCATCTTGCCACGTATTATCTTTATTTCCTTCCCAATAATAGCTTTTTAGCTTAGTTTTTTCTTTATTGGCTAAGAAAATAATTATAAAAGTATCTTTGAAATAATTTCTAATTTGCTGTATTGCTGTTTTAGAAACTTCATACAAATCATAAGAATAAGAAATAGAAGAAGATAACTTATTTAGAAAATATAAGAAATCTAAAGATTCCCTTGTTTGTTCTTCAGCTAATTTTTCCTGCGTTATTTCTCTACCGATAATGATTAGTCCGGACGGTTTTCCTTCTTGATCCTCAATGATTCGTGTAAAAAAGGAGACATCTTTAAGTTGATGATTTTTCGTTACAATTTTTGACTCATGATCTTCATAATTAATTCTATTCTCGTAAATCTGTTTAATAACTTGTCCGGAAGTTACATCTCCTTCGGCATGTCTAAAAGTCACTTCCTTTTTAGGTTTAGAAAAAGCATCTTTCTTTGTATAACCACTTATATTCTCGGCAGCCTTATTCCAAAGTACTATATTTCCATCTTTATCAAAAATAGATATCCAGAATTTTGGGTTTTCAATAATCTTATTTTGGATTTGAGTAAGCTTGAAGTTCTCTTTTTCTTTTTCTTTAAGTTTTTGCATTTCTTTATACAATTCTTCCGTTTTTTGTTCGATTTTTATTTTTAAAGATTTATTCCAAATTAAGACGATAAGGATTATTAACAATGCGATAAATAAAAAACTGATAATGATTTTTACTAATTTTGTTTTTCCTTGATTTTCTATTGTACGTCCCAACCATTTATCTTGAATTTGTTTTTTCCCCTCGTTGGAAATATTTTGAAGCACTTTATCGATTATAATGGATAATCTTGGCCAATCATTTCTTGTTAAAATAGATAGCTTAGTATAATATCCACTTTCTCCTGCGATTTGTAAATTTGTAAATCCCCCTGTTTTAATTAGTTCTAACGCTATCGGGAGAGAAGCAATTACGGCATCAACTTCCTTATTTGATAATTTTATAAATCCTGTTTTCAAATTACTAACAGGGGCAATTTTTATTTTAGGATAATCCCTTGAAACCAATTCTTCCCAAACATAACCTTTGCCGATTGCTACTCTTTTATTAAATAAATTGTTTATCTTATGAATTGTTTTATCTGATTTCAAAGTAATTATTACTTCCGGAAAAGATAAGTATGAGTTTGAAAAATCCATATATTTCTCTCTATCGGAAGTTTGGGCTGCGGCAGGTAATAAATCAATTTCCCTGTTTTTTGCTTTTTGGAGAACTTCTTCCCAATCTTTACACTGAATAAGCTTAAATTTAACACCTAATTCTCGAGAGACTAAATCCATAAAATCTGCACTCATACCTTTATAGTTACCATTTTTATCGATATATTCAACAGGTTTAAAATATGGATCGGGAGATATTCTAATAACGGGATGCTGTTTTAAAAAAGCTTTTTCATCTTTAGAAAAAGGAATTTTATAATACGCATTTAACAGTTGAGAAAATAGAACAATCACTAAAAATAATATTTTTTTTATCATATAAAACTCCTCGTTAACAGAAATTTGAAATCTTTCAAAAATTAAAATTTTTATGATATAATGTCAAGGCAAATAAAATTTTTCAAAAGAGAGTTAAAAGTATTTTTCAATCTGAATCTTTTTAATTATCAAAATAAAGATTTAGTATATTAAGGTATGAAAAAAAATATCCCAACTTCCGAAACGAACATAAAATTATAGCGACAAAACTTATTTTGTCGCTATTTGAAATATTAATATCCTGCTAATAAAAAGCTTACATTTCGGTCATAATCAACAGCTTTTTGTCATTTTTTAATGCATAAACTTATAGATATTCATTCCTAAATATGCCAAATAGATAATGAATAGGAGAAATCCTTTCTTTTTGTCTAATTTTCCACCAATCCACATACTAACAAGCATTGTAACCACAATTAAAATCATCCAGAAAAATGAAAAATTAACGGTTGCAATTTCAACATGAATAGGATTTACAATAGAAGTAACCCCTAAAATCCAAAGGATATTTAGAATATCTGCTCCGATAATATCACCAACCGCAATTTCTCCTTCACCTTTTCTGGCAGCAACAATAGCTGTGGTAATTTCCGGCAAAGACGTTCCGAAAGCAACAATTGTTAATCCGATAATTGCATCGGAAACACCAAAATGGATTGCGATGTTTCTGGCGGTAAATACGATGACTCTACTGGTTCCGAGAACTCCGAGAAGTGCTAAAATAAAAGTCATAATTTCTTTTTTAATTGAAATATCTTTTCCATTTTCATCTGTTTTCAATTCTATAATTTCATTCATTTCTTTTTCAGCGATCTTTTTCTTCTTTTTCATTTCAGAATAAATTACAACACCAATATATCCGAACATTAATAAAACAAGAAATATCCCTTCTAATCTTGAGATATAACCATTTCGAGCTAAAAAATAAGCAATAATATCAACAGAAATTAAAAATACACCGGTCGTTTTTAGAATATGTTTGTGGACAATTATTGGCGCTGGAGCAAATATTGCAGCTAAAGCCAATGCTGCTCCATCATCACAAATAACAGATCCGAGAGCGTTTCCAAAAGCAATATCCGGGAATCCTGCAAGAGCTGAGATTACAGACACCGATATTTCCGGAGCTGTGGTTGCAAATCCTACAATTAAAATACCGACAATAATTCTCGGAATACCAAAATATTCAGATATTCCGACAGAGCTATCAACAAACAAATCCGCCAATTTTACAAGAAAATAAAAACTGACAGACATTAAAACAAAATTTACGATTATATTAGAAAAAATATCCATATTATATTTCAATAACTCCTATTGGTTCATTTTGAGAAGCAACTTTTAGTAAAATCTTCTGTTCAATTGTTTTCAAAAAAGATTGCATATTTTCGTAAGCAATTTCGGCAGTGTTATTTTCCTCACTTAAATGAGCAAGAATAACATTCTTAAGATTAGGATGGAGAATTTTATTCAAAAATTGGACAGATTGATCATTACTAAAATGTCCTTTCCGGCTTTTAATTCTTTGTTTCAATTCCCAAGGATAAGGACCGTCCATCAGCATATCTTCATCATAATTACTTTCTAAAATAATTGTGGTGCATTGAGAAACGTCTAACAAAAGATTTTTTGGCGGAAATCCGTTATCGGTAACAACAGCCAATTTTTTATTAGGATGATCTTTTTGGACAAAAGTAAAATTGCTGTGGTCAATCGAATCATGAGACCCCGGAATTGATTTAATAACCAGATCTTCAATTTCAAATAAATCCCCAGATTCAAATAATATTAACTTTTCAACTTTCCCAAGTTTATTCTTTGATGTACTATAAGTTAAATGCGAGATATACAGCGGAATTTTAAACTTTCGGCAAATAATTCCGGCACCTTTAATATGATCAGAATGCTCATGACTGACAATTACCGCAGATAAATTATCTCCGGACAATCCTATTTTTTCTAAAGACTCAATTATTCTTTTTCCGCTTAGACCGGCATCCAAAAGAATTTTAGTTTTATCTGTTCTGATCAAGATAGAATTGCCTTTGCTTCCGCTCGCTAAAACAGCAGTTTGAAACATTTTCTATCCAATATAGAAGTAGCGATTATTTAATCTATCGTATTCAGTCCATTCTGCATTGGAGCCTTGAACACCTTCGATTAATTGAGTTACACCGACACTTTGAGCATCAAGATTATCAGCCATATGAAGTACAATTGCTTCCAAAGTTTGCGGAAGTCTGGCAGCCGCTTTTTCATATTCTCCATGATGAGATAGAATAAGATGGCGGAGTTTTATCAAAGTATTTTCCGGAAAATTATTCATTTTATGAGCAGCGTCATTTATCATTTGATCGCCGATGCAAATATGACCAACGAGTCTTCCCATTGTGGTAAATTCAATCATAGTTTTAAAATTATATTCATAAACTTTACCGACATCGTGAAGTAAAGCTCCGGCAATAAGTAAATCTTTATCAACCGGATACATATCGGAAACGAAATTACAGATTTTAGCTACCGAAACCGAATGTTCCAAAAGTCCGCCAACGTAATTATGGTGCCAGGTTTTTGCCGCCGGAGATTTAGCGAATTTAGCGAAAAATTCTTTATCTTCAAAAATATTTTTCATTAACATTTTTAGATTTTCATTTTTCATTTCATCAATAAATCCAAAAAATTCATCAGCTAACTTTGTCATATCTTTTTTTGTGCTGGCTATGAAATCTGAAATATCATATTCTGCATCATCGGCAACTTTGATTTTCGAAATTGTTAGTTGCAATTGAGATTTGTATGAAATTACCATAGCTTGGATTTTTACAACATCGCCTTCGTTAAAATGATCGGCAATTCTTTTTGCATTATTCCAAACATTTGCAACGATAGAACCTGTTTTATCAACTAATTTCAATCTTAAATAAAAATCTTTTGTTCCTTCTCTAAGCTCTTTTTGAGCAACCAAAAAATTACTAATTATCTCTTTATTTTGATAATTTGATAATTCATTCACTCTTAAATTTTCCATTTTTTATATCCTTTTTAATTAAATTACATAAATATAGTTTGTGTAAATCCATCCGAAGTTAAATCTCGTTATTTCAAGACGATATCGTCCTTTTTCTTTAATTTCGAACCAACCTTTATCATTAATATCCGAAGCTATTTTTTTACCGTTTTTAATAAGTTTTATTTTCGCCATACATGGTAAATGGAAATAATATCTTAGACCTTCCGTCCAATTTATTTCTTCACCAAAAATGACTCCGTTTCCATCAGGATCAGCAATTCCACCATAAAAATTATAAGGACGTCCCCATTTGTAATTAACGATATAGGAATTCCCGTTTTTAATACTGTCCAATATATTTTCCTTATTAATTTCCTTTCCATCTTCAATCAAAACATTTGTTCGTATTGCTGCGAAAACTTTTCTATGAGTCAATACTCTGAACTTTATAAAACCTTTTGAGATAAGTGTTCCGTGGGCATCTGTACTTCCGATAGCTGAAATTCGTTTTCCATTATCTTGATATCTTTCCCATAATTTGATGTTTTTACCAAGAGGTTTTTGTACAAATATATTTGGTATTATCAGCATCAAAATTCCATTAGTAATCGGATTTAATTTTCCTAACCAACTTGAAGAATAATTCCAAATTTCCAGACCGTTTACATCCAATAATTCATCGGTTTTCCAAAGGTATTTTCTAAAATATCGGCTAGATCTTTTCTCATAAGGATGGGCAATAAAGCCAATGGCTCCCACATTTTTATAGAATTTGACATATTCTTCCACTTTTTTCCCGGAAAGTATTTCATCAGAATTGAAGACTAAATAATGATGATTTTTATCAGGATCATTTATTTCAGCTCCGACAATGATATGAATTCCAAGATCATTTTTTAAGGCAGGATCATTTTTAACATTGTTGTTGTAATGGTCATTTATAGTAAAATAATCCAATTTATTTTCTTTTGCAGCTTTAATTACATTTTTTAATGCAACATCACAATCAAAGGAATAAGAGGTATGATTATGAATACAACCGGTTAAATCCCAGTATTGTTTACGAAATATTTTTTTTAATCTCATAGTTACTTCACTAATATTATTTTTTTGTTAAACGTTTTTTTATTGTTAAATATTTTCATAAAATAAATTCCGGATGCACAATTAGAGTTGTTGGAATCCCTCCCATCCCAATAAGTTATGGGATTTTTCTTATCGTTAAATAATCTTCGAACCAATTGACCTTTTATATTGAAAATTTTAATTATCGAATTCTCTCTTTTTTTATCATTAAATATAATCTTGTATTTTGAAATGATCGGATTGAATGGATTTGGACCTGTTTTAAGCGATATTTGCGGAGCATTTTCATCATCGTTACTAACCAAATGTTCGAAATCAGATATATTTAATGAACTAACAAAATATATTTTATCATTACTTTGAATCCAATAAACAATCTTACAATTATTCCAATCATCAGCCGGAATTGTTTCAAAATCAGCTTTATTCCATTCTAAAGAAATCTCGCCGGTTTCTTGATTATTCAAATTAATATTATCACCTGTTGAAGATGAAATAAAACCTCTAAATAAATTCTGTGGGACAACATCATCAAAAGAATCTTGAATTAAAGCAACAAATAATTTTAGTGATGAAGCAAAATTCGAAAATAAATAAGTTTCTTGATTATTAAGAATTGCTCTAAATGTCATCTTTCCTTCATCATTATATGAGCCGTAATTTTCCTGATTTGAAATAAAGGTTTTTTGCAAATTTAAAGAATCTGCAAAAGTTTGGAATTTACTTTGATAATTATCATTAAAATTCGTTAACCTCTCACTACCATTCATAATAGTGGTTGGATATCCGATTCCGCTATAAAAATTAAATCGACTTAAAGATTCAGCATTTTGGTAAGGGGAATCATAAGCTGCCGGAAAATAATTTATCTTCAAAAAATCCGGGGAATCTGCTGATGATTGATAATTCCATAAATCTGTATTTAGAGGATCGGACGAGATTAGAAAATTTTCAAGAAGAAAAATGTCTTGAGAATTAGGGAAATAATTCAAAGAATATCCTTGAGAATTGTCATAAGAAAAATCCAAAGTGTCTGAACATGATAAAATTGCCTGAAAATTATACTGAGAAAATTCTTCCGAAAAACTAATATTCAACGAATCAGGAGCATTAATAAACAAACTATCGCCTGCAGATAATTCATTAGGAAAATCAATTTCTTTAACGTAAGGATTAAAATCCGGTGCTGAAGAATCGATATTGATATTTACTTTGATATTTGAAATGGGGTTCATTCCATTATTTATAATTTTGATTTGTGGCGAATAAATCTGAGGGTTTACACTATTATTTATATAATTAAATTTAGCAAATTCAAGATTATGAACATTTGAAGTAAAAATTCCTTCAAAAGTAAAAAGTAATTCCGAATGGAAATTATAATCCTGCATATTTGCAAAATAACCATCGGTTTCGGTAGTTTGAACCCAATAATAACTATGAGCACCATTTCCGTAAGAAGCTGCCGAATTTATGATTGAATCACTCGAAATCACAACCCAAAAGATATTTCTTAAATCCAAATTTACTGGTAATTCAATCGTATTCCAACCATAAATAAAAGGTGTGTTTTCATAAGAAACGAAAACCGTGTCATTTGGCGTTGTGGCATTTCCTCCCAAAATACTCAAAGTTACGTTTTCTGTATCACCGGAAAATATTTTTAATCTCTGTGGTTTAAAAATAGCATCCGAGTTTTCTGTA
>Ga0256842_1002808_pt1 | contig 12080 bp, 8 predicted proteins | sample 4559240metaG_FD_185973 | JGI IMG/M metagenome (GOLD analysis project Ga0256842, IMG submission 185973) | Hydrothermal vent microbial communities from Guaymas Basin, Mexico - 4559-240 | ecosystem: Environmental > Aquatic > Marine > Hydrothermal vents | place: Mexico: Guaymas Basin | collected...
GTTCAATTCTTACAGTAAAGGAGTTCCTGAAAAAGGAACTCCTTTTTGTATGTGTTTCAAAAAACAAAATCTTTTGACTTTTGAGATGTGAATATTAAATTTTGCCGAAATGAATACGAAAAGGGGGAACTATGCGAAAAACGGCAGTAATCCTTGCGATTGTCGGTGTGCTTGCTACGGGGATTGTTTCGGGGGAACAGGTCAAGCAGAAATTTGGGGTGGGGTTTGGAGCGGGCATTCAGAGAACACTGAATGGGGATGTTTTCCTGACAACCGAGAATGCTTATTCAGTCAATCTTCGTTTCGGTCTCACAAACGACCTTGAAATAGGCTTGGGCGTAACCTATGAGTATAATCACATAGCCTGTAATATGGATTCGTTTTTCTGCCCCATATCCTATTCCGGGCAACACGACGAGATTATATATCCCTGGAAACGACTGCGCCAGCGGGATGGAATTCAAATTGTCCAGCCCTATGACGATGGCGAGAGAATAACCTGGAAAACAATTCTTATAAAGGATAAATCCTCTACTTTGCCCATAAAGTTCACTTACATACCCATAGATATTTTCCTCAAATTCCGCTCCCTTTCCAAGACCATCTTTAACCCATATCTGGCAGGTGGTTTTGGGATGGTGATGTGGAAGGCTCAGGATGACAACGGCAACGACCTTGATGTGTTCTGGTTCAAAGATTATTACTCCGACACCGCTGCTGTGCCCACCAACGGCGAGTGGAAACCATTTAAGGCAAACCAACTTAGTTTTCTTTTTAGTGTTGGGTTTGAGATATTTCCTATAAGCAATGTGGGAATTGATATGGGACTGCGGGGAAGATATTTGTTGCCCACCGAGTTCACCGACCAGGTGATGGATACCCTTCGGGGCGATGTTCAGGCGATGGCGAGTTTGAATTTCTACTATGGCGGAGTCAAGGACAGCGACAAGGACGGCGTCGTTGACAGCAAAGACAAATGCCCGGATACACCGTTCGGCGCCATTGTGGACGAGTTCGGTTGTCCCATTGACTCCGACCAGGACGGTGTCCCCGATGGACTTGATATGTGCCCCAATACCCCGATGAACGCCGTGGTTGATGCCACCGGTTGCCCGTCGGATGAGGATGGCGACGGCGTTTACGACGGGATTGACAAGTGTCCGGGGACACCCTACGGCGCTCAGGTTGACCCCAAGACAGGATGTCCGCTGGACGGCGACGGCGACGGTGTGCCCGACTATCAGGATGCCTGCCCCAACACGCCCAAGGGCGCCTATGTGGACGCCAACGGCTGCCCATTTGACAGCGATATGGACGGCGTCTATGACGGGATAGACAAGTGCCCCAACACCCCGCTGGGAGCGAATGTCAACGAGTTCGGCTGCGAGAGGGCTAAGGCGGACTCCGATGGCGACGGCGTGCCCGACGACAGAGACAAATGCCCCGGCACTCCCCCGGGTGCCATTGTTGATGAAAACGGGTGTCCAAAGGACTCCGACAACGACGGCGTCCCGGACTATAAGGATGCCTGCCCGAGGACTCCGCCCCGTGCAATCGTTGACCCCAACGGTTGCCCGCTTGACGGCGACGCCGACGGCGTCTATGACGGGATAGATAAATGTCCCAACACTCCGCTTGGTGCTGTGGTTGACTCCCTCGGTTGCGCCAAGGACTCCGACAACGACGGTGTTCCCGATGGACTTGACCAGTGCCCGAGAACTCCACCTCATGCCGAGGTGGACCAGAGAGGTTGTCCCAAAGATTCCGACGGCGACGGCGTTTATGACGGAATTGACAGGTGCCCCAACACTCCACCGAACACCAAGGTTGACTCTGTCGGTTGCCCGAAAGTGCCCAAACTCAAAAAGGGCGAGTCAATCACCGTGAGGATTAACTTTGAGACCTGCTCGTGGGATATCACGCCGGAAGAGGCGATAAAACTTCAGGATGCCCTCAATATGCTCAGGGCATTCCCGGATATGATTATTGTCGTGGAGGGACACACGGACAACCGCCCCGTGGGACCCGGCTGTAAGCAGAAGGGTGTGAACGACAATATAGAACTTTCGCTCAAGCGGGCTGAGGCGGTTCGCCAGTGGCTGATTGACCACGGGATTGACGGCTCTCGTATTCAGGTGAAGGGCTACGGTGCCACAAAGCCCATCGCAAGCAATGATACCGCCGAAGGGCGCGCCAAAAACAGGCGAATTGAAATCAGATGTATTGAGAACTGCCCGGGTGAATGAGGAAAATAACGAGCCGGGGGCTCCCAAGTCCCCGGCTTTGGAAAAATTTTTTGACAATCCGGCGGTTGTGGTGTTTATTTATTCAAACCCGGTTTGAAAAATCATAAGGAGGAGATATGAAAGTTCTCGTTGCCCGTCCAGATTTGGTTGATGCGGTGGTTGCCGTGTCAACAGTGGTGCCGACCCGCTCAACTCAGCCCGTGCTTGCCAATGTTTTGCTCACTGCCGAGGATTCACGCCTCACCATCACCGGAACCGACAAGGAACAGTCGCTTTTTATATCAATCCCCGCCGATGTCTCAATGCCGGGGTCTATTGCCGTGCCGGCGAAAAAACTCAACGATGTCCTTCGCCAGATAAAGGACGGCGAGGTGGAACTTGATATTGAGGAGTTCAAACTCAAAATCCTCAATCAGGGGCAGTGGGTCAAACTGCCGGGGATGTCCCCTGACGATTTCCCTCAGGCGGAGATTCTAAGAGAGCCGCAGAACTCCTTTACCATTGAGTCCAATGTGCTCCTCAACCTTATGGATTTGACCGCCTATGCGATGTCCACGGAAATCACGCGGATAAATCTGTCTGGAGTGCTGTGGCAGATATTCCCCGAGGAGATGAGGATGGTCGCCACCGATGGGCATCTTCTGGCGCTGGTCAAAATGCCGATGAAGACCGGGTTCAGCGAGCCGTTTGAGATGCTTTTGCCGGAGCGCGCCGCCACAAGGCTTCAGTCCATAATCGCAAAATCCGGGGTTGAGACCGTGGAGATAACCCCCGGTGATGGGAGTGTTCAGTTCGTCGCCGGAAGATACAGGTTCCAGTCGCGCCTTATTACCGAAAAATTCCCCGATTACGAGCGGGTGCTCCCGTTTGACAACGATATGGTTATGATTGCGGACCGCGAGGAGTTGATTGAGAAGGTGCAGTTGATGGATGTGGTGACCTCGCAGATAACTCATCTTGTAAGGTTCAATCTGGAGCAGAACAATCTTGAACTTTCTGCGCAGGATATGGACACCGGTTCTGAGGGGCGCGCCCCGATGTCCGTGGAATACAGCGCAGAGCCGCTTCACATAGGCTTCAACGCCAAGATGCTTCTAAACCTTTTGAAGCACATCCCTGCAGACAGGGTGCGTTTCGCTATGAGGGGACCATCGGCGGCGGCGCTTATAACTCCTGTGCCCCAGCCCGAGCAGTTTGAGTATATAACCGTCCTTATGCCGCTGAGAATTCCGGGAGAGGAATAGTTCTATGACCGCAATCAGGGTTTTTCTTTCGGCGGGGCTGTTATTTTCTATGGTTTGTGTTGGGTTTGCCCAGTCGCTCACCGCCCGCGATTGGCTTGATTACCGGGGAGCGGAGACGGGGCATTCCTACTTTGAGAACCGCGCCACCGCCAATCTTATGTGGGACAATTTTTCCGCCGGAGTGGTCTATTGGGCGCGGGAACCCTCGCGCTACAACTATGCCACCGCCTCGGACACTACATTTTCCGCCATAGTCCAATACTGGGCTAATTTCTACACCAAAAATCTTGAACTTACGGCGGGAAGTTTCACCTATGCTATGGGCAAGGGGCTTTTGGTTGACCTGTATGAGCGCGAGGATATCCAGATTGACCACCACTGCGACGGTGCTTTGTTCAAGTTTCACAGGGGGCATCTGCGGATTTCAGGTTTCAATGCCCTCGCGCGGTGGGATAACAACTCAATAGTCAGAGGCATAGCGCCGGAGATTTCGGTGTGGAAATTCAAAATCGGCGGGGAGTATGCCAAAATTATCCCTCAACTTTCCGCCTCGCAGGAACTGACGGGAGGGTATCTCTCGCTGGAGACCGATTTGCTCTCTATATATGGGGAATACGGCAGAAAGAACCCCCTTGGCGGTCTTGAAAAGGAGGGGAGGGGTATATATGCCTCGCTGGGAGTTTACACCGACATCATCCAGTTGTCGCTGGAGTATAAGGATTATGAGGATTTTGCCATCAGGAACACCTACTCGCAGTATAACAATCCGCCGACATTGATTCCGGAGCCTAATTATACTCTTCCCAGCAGGCATCTCCGCCAGGTGAACCTGACCGATGAGCGCGGCTGGATGGCTGACCTTATGGGCGAGATTGAGCCCTTTGGCGGGGAGATAGTCTATGCCCACGCCGAAAACCACGATGGGGAGAATACCTTTGACCAGATTATATCGGAAATTGAATATCAAAAATACGCCGAGACCGATATCTTTGCCAAATTTGTCCTGGATTTTCAGCGGGAAAACGACGAAAACAGTATCGTTCCTATCGTGGATATAACATACGAGCCCTCGTGGACGCAGTTCGGCTTTAATTTCATCACAGAATTTCAGAAAAGCGGGGATTATTCTAATATCTATTCTACTCTGGCGGCATCATATCCCCGGTATGGCACTATTGGAGTTGAAGGTGGCAGTATAGAGGACGAGACTTTTGCCCGTGCGTTCGCCGATATTGACTATTTTGAACGCGTCAAAATCAGACTCGGCTATGGTAAGCACCCCGGCGGATTTACCTGCTCCGGCGGCGTGTGCAGATATGAACCCGCCTTCAAGGGCGCAGAACTTCAGATTATAATCACATACTGATTCCGCTATCTTAAATATATAACTTTCCCCGTGAGGTCTTTTTCGGCGGTGTGCAGTCTGTAGAGATATATGCCGCTTCCGAGGTTGTTATCCGGCTGCCATATCACAGATTTTGTTCCGGTTCCGGTGGTGCCAAACACTTTCTTGCCCGCTATGTCGTAGATTTCAAGGCTGAATTTGCCCGCGGTTTCCACATCAAATCTGACGGCACTGTTGAACGGATTTGGATATGCGCAGACCGTTATCGCCTCCGGTCTTGGTGCGCCCTCGGTGATTCCTGAATATATGGGTATTTCAAACCATTCTAAAATCTTTTTCAGTGCGGTGAGCAAATCTATGTTTATCCCCGCCAGGGGACCTGTGGCTTCAAGACCATATCCCAAGATAACGGTCTTTTGGGTATCCCGGTGGTGTCTTATCGCCGCTGGTGAGTTTTCTGTGGTGTGGTAGAGGGCGAAGACAGTGCCGTAGGGGTCAGTGGTTTCCAGCGCCGAGGGCGAATGCTGATTGTTTGCGCCCGCTGCCCCGAAAATCATCATATTGAATCCGTCGCCGAGGGTATCTCCTTCCACTCCGTTGACCGCAATCGCACGCACACTGTCCTCGGACACGCGGGCAGAAAAGTTTTCCGCCAGAAATCCCGAGTATTCGGGTCCGTCAAATCCATCCTGCCCGGTGAGGATGAAATAGTGGGGATTTCCCGCCGTGGATGATGATATATACTCCGCAATTGCGCCGCGCTGATACTCGTTGATACTGTTTTTGGCGTCGCCCGTGAACCACAACACAACATTGAACTCGGACAGAAGCGCAATATCCGGATAATCAAGCGATTCGGGAGCGAAAATATAATCATAGACAACGGGAATTTCCTTCAGACTTTCTGTATAGTAGTGCGTATAGTCCTCGGTTCCTGAATTATTCACAAGCAATACCTGTGGATGTCCCAGTGCAATCTCGTTCTCATACAGTTTGGTTAGAGGCAGTTCTGGTGTGCCGTAGAAGATTGAATAGTTGACATAGTGCGGGACCAGCGAATCCGCCACACTGAACTGGAAGATAACAATCGCCGTGTCGCCATTGGCGAGGGTGCCCACGGTCGCCGTCGGTTCAAGCGGAACTGCGGAAGAGTCGGAAAATTCGGTATAAAAGCAGAGATTATTAACCGGCGGGTAGGGGAATTCGTTGTAATATGCTATTTTTGCGATGATAGAGAATTCCTCGCCGCTTTCAAGGTAGTTGTCGCCGTCGCCCAGGTCTGCGACGCTGTCTTCCAGCACAGTGAGGGTGGGATAATATCCGGGACCTAATCCGTGGCGGGCGAAGGAATTGGCAATAAGTGCAAGATTTTCGCATCCGTTGGATATATTTCCGTCGTCATCGGCGGTGAAAAAGCATTCTATGGCGAAATCATTGAATGTGTTGGCGCAGGAATACCGTGTAAAATGTATTAGAGAATCCGCCCAACCCTTGCGGTCGGGGTATAATCCCTGTCTTATCTCCCAGAATGCTCCGCTTATTATTCGGCTGTCGGCGTGGGGTTCGCCTATAATGTCCTCCGGATAGTGATAGTCGTTCTCAAGGTTGCGGAAGTAAGAATCGTCCCGGCTGACCCGCCAGCCAGAGTAGGGATAGTCCGTTATCGTGCAGGCGAAATAGTCGGAGAATGCCTCGTTTATAGCGCCGGCTTCCCCCGTGTAGGGAAGTTCAAAGTCCCGATAAATCCATCCTGTGACGCCGTGGGTGTATTCGTGGTAGATGACATTGGCGAACAGGGCAAAATTTCTGGTGAACTCCCCGCCGGCGCCGTAATTGGTGCCGTAGCCGTCCCAGTAGGCGTTTTCGGGCATATCAGGAACCCGTGCCCGCGCGGGAACGGGATAATCAAGCCCTGTCATCTCCGGGTCAAGATGCTTATACCAACTGTGTATAAAATCGGTGTGATAGTATAGATTGAGTTCGTCGGGCTGCGCCATATCATCGGTCCAGGTCCAATTATAGGTGTCAGGTGGAGCGAGATAGTAGGTAAATATCGCATCAGAACCCCCGCTCATAAGGTCAACATTAACATAAAGTCCATCAAGCCAACTGCGCAGAGGCTGATATACTCCGCCAATCCAGGCATCAATATAATAGTTGCCGAGGGTATCGGTCGCAGTAGATTGGACATAGTTAAACGAGATGTGCCCGTTGGCGAAGGGTCCGGTGCTCCAGGGGTCATCAAAGAAATCGGGCAGGTAGTATATCCCGACCTGTCCGGCGACATCATAATAGTTCACAAGATTTGTCCATCCCAGAATTTCGCCGGTGTGCGCATCAACCCAAATCCTGAACCTGTCCGGGGAATCGCCGGGAATCTCAAACTCATAGGCGAGTTTTCCTACACCACCAACAGGGAACCACACAAGGCGAGATTGTCCTTTCAGGGGTGCAGTTTTCGGTGTCTGCCCGATGTTTTTATCAACAAATTCGCCCGCCCGCCGGTAGCAGTAATCTGCGGAAAGAGTAGGGGAGTTGGCGCCGTCAAATTGAGTAATCGCCCTGCTGCCGCAAGCCCAAAGTCTTCCGTCGCCGGCAACCCTGAAATAGACCACACCGTCATAGACATATCTGCCGGCATAATACTGCCTGAAACTTAACCAGTATTTTCCAAGTCGTTTGGTTAGTATGGGATTGCGCAGTTCCCCTGAATTTGTGCCGAAAAGTTCCGGGTGTTCGTCAACAAACTGCAGGGCGGTCTGTATGAGTGCGGTGCTGTCCGTGGGGAAAATAATTTCTGTCTTCGGGAAAGCGTATCTTGCGGTGCCACGCAGGGAATCCCACATTATCACAAAATCATCGGTGCGCAGATAGGAGATTTTTGGGGAGTTGTCCGGCATTTGCCCGATGGGTCTTCCCGGCAGAAAACCGAACACAACGCCAATCAGAATTCCTATCAAAGCGGCAGAAAAGAACAACCTTCTCATTTCCCCCTCCGAATTTATCAAAGTTTTATTCCCTCAAGTTCAAGGAGTTTTCTTTTCACATCAATTCCGGCGGAAAAGCCGCCCAAATCTCCGTTTTTTCCCACCACTCTGTGGCAGGGGATAATTATCGGTATTGGATTTGCTCCCAGTGCGCTGGCAACGCTTCTTACCGCCGAGGGTTTCCCGCATCTGCGGGCAAGTTCCGAATAGGTGATGACACTGCCGTAGGGAATTAAACTGGTTTCATACCATACCCGCTTTTGAAATGGGGTTCCCCATAGAAACTTTGGTATTACGGAAAACACTTTACGCTCTTTGTTAAGATATTCAATTATCTCTTTGTGTGCTAAAATGTTATCACTTTTTACATTTATTCCCAGTTCCTCAAAACGGCGCCTTGTGGATGAGTCATCATCGCCCAGAACCACGGCAAACACAAACCACCTGTATCCAAAAACGCTCCCGGATACCACGGGATGCTCAAACCTTGATGCGTAAACCTCTCGCAGTTGCATAGGGAACTCCTTTATTTGTTTCGCTGGGTGAGGAACGCCTCAATAAACCCCTCTAACTCACCGTCAAGGACCTTTTCGGGCTGGGAGACCTCATATCCGGTGCGCAGGTCCTTGACCATCTTGTATGGGTGAAGCACATAACTGCGGATTTGACTGCCCCATTCAATTTTTTTCTTTGACTTTTCGGTCTCGGCTTTTTTGCGCTCTTCCTCCTGTTTTTTGAGCGCCAGAAGTTTTGCCCGCAGAAGTTTCATCGCCAGTTCGCGGTTTTTGTGCTGGGACCTCTCCGCCTGACAGGTGACCACAACCCCCGTGGGGATGTGCGTAATTCTGACAGCGGTCTCAACTTTGTTCACATTCTGCCCGCCGTGACCGCCGGCACGGAAGGTGTCAATCTTCAGGTCCTTCTCATCAATCTCAATATCCTCGCTTTCCTCGGTCTCAGGATATGCGAACACCGAGGCGAACGATGTATGCCGGCGTCTGTTGGCGTCAAAGGGCGAGATTCTTACCAGCCGGTGCACGCCGATTTCCGCCTTCATATATCCGTAGGCATATTTCCCGTGGACCTCAATCACAGCGGACTTTATTCCCGCCTCCTCGCCGTCAAGTTTGTCAACCACGGTGGCTTTCCAGCCCATCCGCTCAAAAAAGCGCAGATACATCCTCAAAAGCATCTGTGCCCAGTCCTGCGCTTCGGTTCCGCCGGCGCCGGAGTGAATCTCCACCACGGCATCCGCCTCATCCTCCGGCTCGGAAAGATAACTCTCTATCTCAAAAGCCCGCAGTTGTCTGTCAATTTCTTTGTATTCTGCCTCAAGTTCAGCGTATTCCGGGTCCTCCGGCGAGATTATCTCGGACAGTTCCTCAAAATCGTTGATTCGCCGCTCCAAAGATTTCGCCCGCTCTATTGTCTCCAGAATTCTTTTTCTTTCTTCTGCCAGTTTCTGTGCCTTTGCGGGGTCATCCCACACATCGGGGGCGGAAAGTTGCTCGTCTATCTCGGCAAGTTTCTCCTCAAGTTTGGGCAGGTCAAAGATACCCCCTTAGTTTCTCAAACCTCTCCCGCAAATCTGCAGATGTGGCAAGCATACCAGCACCTCCTTTTTGAGGATAAAATAGGAAAAAACGGGCACCTGTCCAGAGGAAAAAATTGGCTTGACTATGAGGAGAAAAAGCAATTTTGGTTTAAGAAAATTCTTTGAAGAATTCTCCGAACATTCAGCACGCCCCATACTAATACACGCTTTGGGAAGCGCTCACATTACTTGCTCTTATCCGGTATGTTTTCCCGGGATAAAATTTCTCCGCCGATTTTTCTTGTGCACTTTGCTGGCGAGGATATCTTTTTCAGATGGCGGAGGAAATCAAACATCACTGCGGGGTATTCGGCATAATGGGCGCCCCCGAGGCGGCGCGGATGACCTACCTTGGACTTTATGCCCTTCAACACCGCGGACAGGAAAGCGCAGGCATTGTCTCCACCGATGGAAAATTTATGTATGAGCACAAGGGCTTGGGGCTTGTGGCGGATGTCTTCGGCTCGCCCGATATTTTTGACAAACTCCCCGGCGATGCCGCCATCGGGCACAACCGCTATTCAACCACCGGTTCAACTCTTTTTGTGAACACCCAGCCGTTTCTGATAAAGTGGCACAGGGGATACATCGCCGCGGCACACAACGGAAATTTGGTCAACGCCCAGAGACTCCGCGAGCAGATGGAGCGCGAGGGCACAATTTTCCGCACTACCACCGACAGCGAGGTGGTCTTGCATCTTATCGCTCGCTCCCGGCGGAAGACTGTCCCGGAGATGATTGCCGATGCCCTCGGGCGGGTCAAGGGGGCGTTCTCTATGGTCTTTCTGACCCCCGAGATGCTGATAGGCGTCAAGGACCCGCATTCGTTCCGGCCGCTGGTGCTGGGGAGAAAGGGTTCCGCGTGGGTGCTGGCATCGGAGACCTGTGCCTTTGACATAATCGGTGCGGAGTTCGTCAGGTGTGTCAAGCCGGGGGAGATGGTTGTGATTCACCGCGGGGGTGGGGTGGAAAGTTTTTTCCCGTGGGGGGAGACTCCACCGGGTGGTGGCGCTGCGTGCATATTTGAGTTCATCTATTTCTCCCGCCCGGATTCGGTGGTTTTCGGCGCACCGGTAGAGAAAATCCGCCGCCAGTTGGGGATTCAACTTGCCCGGGAACATCCCGCCGATGCGGACATCGTTATCGCGGTGCCGGATTCGTCCAACACCGCGGCGCTGGGATATTCGCAGGAATCGGGAATCCCGTTTGAACTGGGACTGATTCGCAATCACTACATCGGGCGGACATTTATCCAGCCGACGCAGGAAATAAGGGAGTTCGGGGCGCGGCTCAAATACAACCCTGTCAGGTGGATTCTGGCGGGCAAGCGGGTCGTCGTGGTTGACGACTCCATCGTCCGCGGGACGACCAGCAGGCAGTTGGTGCGTCTGATTCGCGAGGCGGGGGCAAAAGAGGTGCATTTTCGGGTGGCGTCGCCGAAAATTGTGGCGCCGTGCTTTTATGGAATTGACACGCCCACCCGCGAGGAACTCATCGCGGCGAATATGACCGTTGACGAAATCTGCGATTTTATCGGTGCGGATTCGCTTGGGTATCTTTCGCTTGAGGGGCTTCTGTCCATTGAGGGGCTCCCCGATGTGGGATACTGCACCGCCTGTTTCGGCACGGATTACCCCGTCCCGCCCGAGGATGATTTTGACAAGACCAAGATGGAGCGGTGATTCCCGCGGGATAATGGAGCGTTTTTAATTTTTCGGCGAGGTGATAATGGGATTTTTAGAAAAGATTTTCCCGTCCAAGAGGATAGGGCTTGCGCTGGGAGCCGGCGGAGCGCGGGGACTTGCGCACATCGGCGTGATTCGTGCTCTTCAGGAGAGGGGATTTGAGATTGTGGGGGTTTCCGGGTCAAGTATGGGGGCGATTATCGGCGCGATGTTTGCGTTTGAGCCGTCGTGGGAGGCGGTTTATGGGCGCCTTCGCGAGTATTTTGACCGCAACCGCGAAAAACTTTCTACTTTTGACATATTCCGCGGTGGAGGAGACCCGTCAGAGGAGACAGTTCCCCGGGCGTTCAGGGCGATACGGGCGAGCATCTACCGCCTGCGAATGTATCGCCGCCTTATCGGCGACAACCACATACTCGGTGATGATATCCTGCGGGAATTTATATGTGCAGTGCTGCCGGATGAGCGGATAGAAAATGCTAAAGTTCCTTTTGCTGTCGTGACTTACGATATTTTGACACAGCGTGAGGCGGTCTTTACGGCGGGTCCGGTCAGGGAGATTGTGATTGCCAGCAGTTCAATACCGGGGATATTCCCGCCGCAGGATGTTGATGGAATGCTTCTGGTGGACGGCGGGGCAATCTCGCCGGTGCCGGTGAATCCTCTGGTGGAAATGGGATTGAGAAAAATTTTTGCAGTTGATGTCTCTCCGCCGTCGTCGCGCAATAAGGATTTCTCAAATGCGGTAGAGGTGATATTTTCTGTTCTGAACGGGGCTTTGGATAAAATCAAGCGCACTGAACTTGAGCGTGCCAGTATGATTATTTCCCCGGGAATTAGTGGAATTGAGTGGTGGCGCTTTGAGTATTTTGACTCAATTATTAGAAAGGGATATAATAAAACGATTAGAATGCTGGTAAGTTCTGCATCAAAGTGAAGTAAAACCTGTGAGAGCCTTCGCATAATATGACCACACACT
>Ga0256842_1002810_pt1 | contig 12071 bp, 14 predicted proteins | sample 4559240metaG_FD_185973 | JGI IMG/M metagenome (GOLD analysis project Ga0256842, IMG submission 185973) | Hydrothermal vent microbial communities from Guaymas Basin, Mexico - 4559-240 | ecosystem: Environmental > Aquatic > Marine > Hydrothermal vents | place: Mexico: Guaymas Basin | collected...
TTTCCTATATCAACTCTATAATCTGGAATAGTTTTTAATGCCTCTAATAAAGTATTTGTTCTTGTGTATTTGATAATAAACTCCTTGTTTTAGGAGTATAAGCAATATTTCTTCCAGTTTTTTTTCTTTTATTTTACTGATTAAGGTTTGTTTTATATTTCGTGGGATTTACCTAAAGAGTTATACAATGATTATGTTAATAAAGTTTTTACAGCATATAAAGCAGAAATTGTTTTTATACCTGATGTTGTATTTCGCTCATCATCAAAGTCTTTAACAGAAGCTTTGAAATTTGCAGAAGTGGATAATTTAGCTAGGAAGTCAATAATAGTAACCTACGAAAAAAGAATTTCTAATGAATTGGATATTTCTAAAATCAGTAAATTCACAAGTGAAGATGAAATACTAATTCAAGGTGGAGTAAGTTATAAAGTGATAGAATTAAAAACAGATAAACAAAGTAACATATTTATTACTTTAGAGGAGATAGAATGAATGATAAAAAGAGACTAGAATTAGACTTATACGCGATAAATGAAGAAGCTGAACAAAAATCTAAAATTAGAACCAATCCAAAAAAATATGAAGTTACAAAAGAGAGAGCAAAAGAAATTATGGCGAGTTTAAAACCAATTACTTCCCTTGAAGATATTTTAGTAGCCTAACTAGAGGAATTACCCCTCTATCTTTTTGCTTCTCAAAAATGAGAAGCTAAACTTCATCTAAAACCTTACTTCTATCCTCAACCTCACCCTTAATAATATCAAACTCTTCAATCTCAATATTAGTTAAATCGTTAGCAATAATCTGTATAGCTTTTTGTTTGTTAATTTTACCTAACCAGTTAAAAGTATCATTAGTTCCTTTAATTATTATACTCATTTTACTTCCTCGTATAATATAAAAGCTAAAGACATATAGATGCAACACCTAACCATTTTGTCTATCAAAAAACTATCTGTAACATTTAAAGCATTAACCTCATTTTCGGCTTCTGTTTCAAACTTATCTATAACTTCCTGTTCTACATTATTAACTAGATACTTATCATCTAAAATCACATTTAAGCCTTTGTTTTTATTATATTTTTAAAAATAATTGTTTCTTGACAAAATAACCAAACTATAAAACGATTCAAACTAATCACAAATTGCTTTACAAAACTCTAAGGCTTTAGAGTTTACATAAGCTAGTTCATGCCACTGCTTATATGGTGCTATAAGATTCAGTCTTGCAGGATTCGAACTTCTTGATAGTGCTACATAAAATTGTGATGGGGCAAAAATCTCATTGGTTTGAATTATAAGATTCTCTATGCTCATACCTTGTGATTTATGTATAGTGATTCCATAAGCTAATTTTATAGGAAACTGATAGACACTAAAAATAGCCTCCTCCACCATCTCTTTTTTACCATCTATATTTTTCTCTTTCCACAGAGTTTTACTCTGCTCTACCACCTCTAATTTTATAACCCTTTCATCACTTTTTTTTACATAAATATAGTTTATATCCATATTTACCACCACACCTCTCTCACCATTAAAATAGTTCCAAGAGTTCCTTGTAAAAAGAACAGTAGCACCCACTTTCAACTCTAAATTTTTCTCAATTCTTGCATCTTTTATAAATCTCTCTATATCAGAATCTTTCACACTTTTTAGATGTTTTGTAATCTCTGCCTCTTTTACAAATAACTCCTCATCTATATATGATAATTGCTTTTTGTTATGAGAAGATGCACTATTATTTTTACCAAACAAGAATGTAAACTCATTCAAATCATCAGGTATCTGTTTTATATACTCGTTTAGATGGTTGTGAATCTCCTCATCTATAAAACCAAACCTTACATTATGAAGTAACTCTATAAATCTTTTATCATCAGTTCTATATATATGAGTTAATTCAATTATCTCAAAATTATATTCTATCCATGCATTAGATTCAAAGGCAAATTTCACATCACCATAACCACGAACAACAGGTGGAAGCTGTAAAAAATCCCCAACCATCAAAAGAGAACCACCAAACTCTGCTTGGTCTAACCTAAATTTTACCATCTCAAAAAGAGTATCACTCACCATCGATATCTCATCTATAATTATTAACTGTATAGATTGTAGAATCTTCTTTACTTTTTTACTTATTTGTAATTTTTTGTTTTGTTCTAATTCATCAAGATTCGAAGCGATACCTAAATCTAAAAAACTATGTAGAGTTTGACCATCTATCAAAGTTGACGCCATCCCAGTAGAGGCAAGTTTAGCTACTTTTTTAGCATCGACTTCGTAAGATTTTATCACCTCTTTGGTTATTGTGGTTTTACCCACACCTGCTCCACCAGTTAAAAATACATTTTTTCTTGACTTTAGTTTATCAATAGTAACACTCAAATAATTCATAAATTAATATTAACAATTATTACTAAAAATATAGATAAATTATTGTAGTATTCTAGCAATTAATAGAGTAAACTGGAGAAAATATATGATAACTAAAGTATTAATTGTACAGAGTAATAAAGCCTTAGCAAATTTAATTGCAAAAAAAATAGAAACAGCTTTAGGATATAAAGTTGACTTAGCCTACAAACTATCAGAAGCAAAACTTTTTTTAAAATCCTATAAATACTTAAGTGTTATAGTAGGTTCATCTATTGATGGTTCATCACTAGAATCTGCTGTGGACTATATAATATCAAAAGGTCATCAAGCAATAGTTCTAAGTGAAAATAGTGATAAAGAGTATAGAAAAAATATGCTAAACAAAAATATCATAGACTACATACAAAACAATGGAAATAATGATATTAACTATATTTTAACTCTACTAGAAAGGTTAGATAAGAATCGTCAACACAAAATTTTGATTGTTGATGATTCTATGATGTTTAGAAAACAGATGAAAACTACACTAGAAAACTTATGCTTTAAAGTTATAACTGTTGCTCATGGTGAAGAAGCTATTAATATTTTAGATACAACTCCTGATATATCTTTAGTGATTACAGATTATAATATGCCTGTAATGAATGGTCTTGAATTAACAGAAAATATAAGAAAGCTATATCCAAAAAATGAACTTGGAATTATCGCTCTCTCTTCTAGTGAAGATAATGAAACTATCGCACAGTTTTTAAAATTTGGTGCTAATGATTTTATAAAAAAACCATTTTCAAAAGATGAATTTACTTGTAGAGTAAACAACAGTATAGAATCATTAGAAAACATAAACATTATCACTAACCAAATAAATCGTGATTACCTTACAGGTTTATATAACCATAGATATTTTATAAAAAATATGGAAGAGTACACTCAAGAGAATAATGAAAAATTTGCAGTTGGATTAATTAATATAGATAACTTTAAAGATTTAGTAAAAAAATATGGTGAAGAGAATGCTGATGATGTAATTGTATTTATATCTGAGATTCTAAGAACTAATACTAACTACCGTGATATTGTCGCAAAATTTAGAGGTGAAGAGTTTTGTGTAGTTCTTAAAAATATAAATATTTATAGTGCAAAAGATATTTTTGACAGATTATCTCATGCAATAAATAACGCTGTATTAACATCTGACAAAGATGAAGTGATTGATTTTACTATATCAATAGGTGTTACTTTAGGTGGAGAAGATTCACTTGATGATATTTTAGATAATGCTGATATGTGTCTACATAAAGCAATACAAAATGGTGGAAATCAAGTTGTTTTCTCTTAGAAAGAGAACAACTTGATTTAATTAAACTAACTAAGCTCTCTTACTGTTGGTGTAAAGGTTGCAAATGTATCAGCAGTGATAGCATCAAACCATCCAGTTAATCCAACACCTGCACCAACATTATAGTATTTGCCATCTACTTTTGGTACACTCTCTGTGATAGTAAAACCTTTGTCACTAAATTTAAAATCTTTATAGATTGCGATTCCAAATCTTTCATCAGCACTTTTTACCATTGAAAAACATGAAGCAGATAGGTCTATTATTGGTGCATCAATATTTTTTAGGATTCTATTTGCTATCATCTCACCAGCAATTTTTGCAGAACTATATGCCGTTTGTGCAGCAGCAGGAATACCACTTTTTTTCTTTGGATTATCTTTTAAAGTACCTTTTCCATAAAAAGCACTATCACCAATTACATAAACTTTATTATCTGTTTTAGTATAAAATTTTCTTTTAGCTAAAACAGCACCACCCCAAACATTTGTTTTAATCCCTGCCATAGAGATGAGTGAACTAGCTTTTTGAAGAGGGATAAGATTTAGCACATCATATTTCATTATACTTTTTACATAATCAGCATCATCATTAATTGAGCGATAAGTGATCTCTTTTTTATCAAAATCAACATCCATCAAATCAAAACCACCAACATACTCGATTATGTCACTATAAAGCTCTTTAAATACCTGTTCAAATGCAACAGATTTTGCTTGTGGACGAGGTGAATTATCAAGAATCATAACCTTAGCTTTACCAACTAAATTATTCTTTTTAATCCAGTTTGCAATCATACAAGCTCTTTCATAAGGAGCAGGTTTACATCTAGAAAGTGATTTATAAGCTACGCTAGATTCTAATGATTTTGTGATTTTTGGACGAGGTGGGATAATAGCTATGATACCCTCACCACCATTCTCTTTAAATTTTGCAAGTTGTTGAATAAGTCTAGTATGCTCAATCCCAGCATCACTAATCAATCCACCTGAAGCTTCCAGTTTAGCTTGTCTTATCTTAGATTCACTCCAATGTGGAAATTCAACTTTATAATTGTACTCTATTCCTGGAGCCATCACTAAGTAGTCATATTCTAAAAAACCATTTGAAGTTGAAACAATTTGTAAAGCTCTATCGATTCCAATAACTTCCCCTTGCATCACTTCAAAACCATACTCTTTTTGAACATTTGAGTAATCAAATACAAAATTTTCTTTTTTAAAAGATGGGTCTCCACTTAGAAGAGTATTACTCATCGGACATACAAAGTAGTGTTGATTTCTCTCAATTACAATAACTTCTATCTCTTGTTTTGGATCAAATGCTTTGATTGCAGAAGCAGTATTTAAACCACCAAAACCACCACCAATTACGATAACTCTTTTTTTTATTTTTTCACGAATTTGGATAGCTGATTTATTAAATGAATTTGTTTGTTGAGTAATATTTTCTTGATTATTTTCAATTGTAGGTGTTTTAGAACTACATCCACTAAATGTTGCGATAGCTGTTACACCAGCTAATCCCATAAAATCTCTTCTTTTCATATTAAATTAACCTTAAATTTATTTTATGTAATTATATCTCTTATAACTAAAAATAATATTTAATCATATATTTTACACAAATTGTAAACTGTACTTAATTTTATTGATATATTTACAAACTAAAAAGCTTTTATTTAATAGGTTCTAGGTATAATTACGCGATTTTTCACTTTGCTATATGCAGTTGAAAATATTAAACAGATAATGTAAAAAAGTTAGTGCAACCCTTTTTTAAAGGTAAATTGTCCGACATTATCAAAGCAAACTAACAAATTTCTGGCTTGAAATAATAGCCTTTAAGGATTACCTATGGTAACTATGAAAGACCTTTTAGAATGTGGTGTACACTTTGGACACCAAACTCGTCGTTGGAACCCGAAAATGAAAAAATATATTTTTGGTGTTCGTAAAAATATCTATATTATTGATTTACAAAAAACTCTTCGTTATTTCCGTAATACATATACAATCGTTATGGATGCTGCGGCTGAAGGTAAAACTATATTATTTGTTGGTACTAAAAAACAAGCTCGTAACTCTGTAAGAGATGCTGCTATCGCTTGTAATATGCCATATGTAGATAACAGATGGTTAGGTGGTATGCTTACTAACTTCCCAACTATTCAAAAATCAATCAGAAAACTTGATGTTATTACTGAGATGCAAGAAAATGGTCAAATTGATCTTTTAACTAAAAAAGAAGCATTAATGCTTACTCGTAAAAAAGTTAAACTTGAATCATATTTTGGTGGTATCCGTAATATGAAAAAACTTCCTGATATGTTATTTGTTGTTGATGCAGTAAAAGAGCATATCGCTATTTTAGAAGCTAGATGTCTTAATATCCCTATCGTTGCACCACTAGATACTAACTGTGATCCAGATTTAATCACTTACCCAATTCCTGGTAATGATGATGCAATCCGTTCAATTCAACTTTTCTGTCGTGAAATGACGGCTGCTATTAACGAAGGTAAAGCTCTTAGAGATGCACCTGCTGAAGAAGAGCAAACTGAAGAAGAAGTTGTAACTGAAGAAGCTCCAGCAACTGAAGAAGCTCCAGCTAAAACTGAGGAGGTATAATCATGGCAGTTACTGCAGCACAGGTTAAAGAATTAAGAGCATCTACTGATGCTCCTATGATGGACTGTAAAAAAGCTCTTGTTGAAAATGACGGAGATATGGCTAAAGCGACTGAATGGTTAAAAGAAAGAGGTATCGCTAAAGCTGCTAAAAAAGCAGATAGAGTTGCTGCTGAAGGTCTTGCTGGAATCGTTATCGCTGATGACTTTTCTAAAGCTACTGTTATTGAAATTAATTCTGAGACTGACTTTGTTGCTCAAAATGAAGGTTTTCAACAGTTAGTAAAAGATTCTGCACAAGAAGTTTATGCTAATCAACCTGCTGATGTAGCTGCATTTAATAGCTCTGCATTTGGTAAAACTTTTTCTGAAGCTGTAAATAAAATTGGTGAAAAAATTGAACTTCGTCGTTTTGGTACACTTAACGCTGATTCAACAACTGCACTTAATGGTTATATCCATTCAAACAATCGTATTGCTGTAATTATTACTGCTAAATGTGATTCAGAAAAAACTGCTGAGGGTATGAGAGCTATGCTTAAGCAAGTTGCTATGCATGCATCTGCAATGAAACCATCAACACTATCTTATAAAGATTTTGATGCTGATTATGTTGAAAATGAAACTAAAGGTAGAATTGAAGCACTTAAGAAAGATAATGAAGAGTTATCTCGTCTTAAAAAGCCTCTTAAAAATGTACCTCAGTTTATCTCTATGATGCAACTTACTGATGACGTTATGGCTCAAGCTGAAACTGATATTAAAGCTAAACTTGCAGAACAAGGTAAACCAGAAAAAATTTGGGACAAAATTGTACCTGGTCAAGTAGCTCGTTTTATTCTTGATAACACTATGTTAGATAAAGAACTAGCACTATTAGACCAACAATATGTTTTAGACGACAAATTAACAGTTGCACAAGCTGTTACTGCTGCTGCTAAAGCTCTTGGTGGTACTGCTGAGATTACTGAATTTATTCGCCTTGAAGTTGGTGAAGGGATTGAGAAAAAAGAAGATGATTTTGCTGCAGAAGTTGCTGCACAAATGGGTTAAGCTTTTAGCTTAATTTTTTCTTTCTCTTTAAAAGCTAAGATTTATATCTTAGCTTTTTTACTATCTACATATACTCTACTAAAATAACTCCTACACAAAAAACTATAACAAATATTAGATATACTTTCACTAAAATTATAAAGGATAAATCTTGGCTAGTAAATATATTATATTAGATACAGAAACAACAGGTACCACTGAAGAAGATAGAGTTATTCAGCTAGGATACATGGTTTTAGGATCTAAAAAAATTGAAGTACATAATGAATTCAACTCTTCCGAAATTCCAATTAAATTTGGAGCAATGGAGGTTCATGGTATAACTCAAGATATGATTATAAATAAACCATTATGTAAAGAAACAGATGCATATAAAAGATTGGTAGAATTAAATAATGACAATAATTATATGATAATCCATAATGCACCTTTTGATTTAGGGATGCTTAAAAAAGAGGATTTTGATGTTAAGATGAAAGTTATTGACACACTAAGAGTTTCAAAACATATTTTACCTGATGAAGAAGCTCATAGACTTCAATATTTTCGTTATAAAATGGAACTATACAAAGATGAAAAAAAAGAAGCAGATAAATTAGGTATAGAAGTTAAAGCTCATGATGCTATTGGCGATGTTTTAATTTTAAAGCTATTACTATCTAAGCTTAAAGATATTGTTATAGAAAAATATCCAGATTCTAATCCAGTTGAAAAAATGGTTGAATTAACAAAAACACCTATTATTATCAAAACTTTTAAATTTGGTAAATACAAAGATAAAACACTTGAAGAGGTTGCATCTAGTGATACTAAATATTTAAAATGGATGTTAAAAAGTATGGATAATTTAGACGATGACTTAAGATACTCTATAAATAGTGTACTAGAGAAATAGATATTTAATGCAATAGAATTTTAAAATTCTATTGCTAAAAGAACCAAACCATTTCTTCCAAAAATTTCTCTATAAAGTTCAGATTCTTGTTGTTCCATCTCTTTAAATCCAAGTTTTTTATAAAATAACAATGTTTCTAATGAACCTATTTCAACTATTGTTTGTGCAATGCGATAACCTTTTAACCTAGCAGTTAAAAGTGATTTTTGCATAAGCCCTTTTAACACACCTACATCTACAAAACCCTCCAGCTCTTCCATAAAATCAAACATTAATGTTCTATTATTTAAATCAAATTTACAACAATCTAATATATTCAAAGCATCATCAATATCTTCTGCAGAATCTATTTCATATAATGCATCTATAAATGTTTGTTTTGTAGATATTCGTGGCTCATAACTACATAAAGAACCTACACACTTACCATCTAATTCAGCTACTAAAAAATTACTATAATGACAACGATTTTTAGCTTTTGTTTGAGTTAAAAGTTCTAGTTTTTCTAAAATTACACTATCATTATTTGTTTTAAAAAAAAGATCAAATAAACCCTCTTTTTTTCCAGCTCTTGAACTTTGTAATATCATTTTAGATAAAAACTCAACATCACTGATAGAAGCTTTTCTTATTTTAATATTCATAATATTTTCCTGTTTTTATAATTCATATTTTAGTAATGTTACCATAGGTTGATATAAATACTTTCTTAAACAGATGATTTTTTTCTATATTTGATTATTTATCTACTCGAGGGATTCTACATCTCAGATGTAGAATCATATATTTGTTTATTCTTCTTCTTTACTCATATGATCTTTAGCTTCAATTCCAAGAAGTGAAAGACCAGTTTTTAATGATAGGGCTACCACCAAAAACAATTTTAAAAGTTTTGCTTCATCTTCATTGCCGATAATTCTACAATCATAATAGAATCTATGAAGAGATGATGCTAATGATTTTAAATAATCAGTTAGCTTTTGTACTTGACGAGAATTAAATGCGTCCTCGATAACTTCAGGAAGTAATAATGCATCAAAAAGTAAACCATCTGCATTTTCATCAAGACCTTTTAGACTTGATGCTAAAATTTCATCTTTTGAGAAATTAGATTTACTTAAAATTGTATTGATTCTTGCATGAGCATATTGGATATAAAAGATAGGGTTTGAGCTATCTTGTTTTTTAAACTCTGCTAAATCAAATTCTAATGCTGTATCACTCTTTTTAGAAGCGAAAATAAATCTGAGTGCATCAGAACCAATCTCTTCAACAATGTCACTCATAAGAATCACATTACCAGCTCTTTTGCTCATTTTGTATGGTTCACCATCTTTTAGAAGGGAAACCATTTGAGCAAGTAGTGTTTCAAGTTTGCTAGAATCATACCCTAAAAACTCAACTGCTGCATTTACACGAGGGATATAACCGTGATGGTCTGCTCCCCAAATGTTAATATAGTGATCATAACCTCTTTCAAACTTTTGGTTATGATACACTATATCACCAGCTAAATAGGTTGGTCTTCCATCTTCACGAACAACAACTCTATCGTTATCATCACCTTTAGATTCAGAAGCTATCCAGATTTTGTCATCTTTTTTATAGATTCCATCGCCCATTTTTTCCATAACTCTATCCCAATCAGAATAAAGTGAAGATTCATTCACAAATGTATCGAAGTTTATATTTAAATCAGATAGAGACTTTGTTATTATCTCCATAACACCATCTTTTGCCCATAATGCTAACTCTTTTTGACGAGAATCATCAGTTAAAATATCTTTACCAAATTTTTCAACAGCACCAGTAGCAAGAGATTCTAAATAATCACCACGATAGTAGGATTCAGGATATTCAACTTTCTCTTTAAGGATATTTTCACGACCAAAAAGTTGAATAGAGAGACCAAGTAAATCAATCTGATTTCCAGCATCATTTACATAATACTCAGCAGTAATATCATAACCTAAATGTTTAGCAAGTTTATAAAGAGTATCTCCATAAACAGCTCCACGAGCATGACCAATATGTAAGGGTCCAGTAGGATTTGCACTAACAAACTCTAAAAGAATTTTTTGATTTTTTTCTTGCTTTCCAAATTCACTAGAATTATCTAAAGCCCAAATAGCATATTCATTTAAAAAGTTTTCACTCAAACGAAAATTTAAGTAACCTTTTACAGATTCTACACTAGAAAATACAGAAGTATCATCATCAAAAGATGAAGCTAAATCTTGTGCTATTATCATAGGGGATTTTCTTAACTCTTTAGCTAAAGAGAAAGCGATTGGAGTAGCAAAATGACCAAAAGAGCGATCTTTTGGCTTTTCTAAAACAACTTCACGACCAAATTTTTCACGCAAAAGCGTAGATACTCTTTGTTTCAAGGGTTAAGCTTGTGTTGTTGTTTTTGGAGTTTCTGTTGAAGATTTAATCTCTTCTGATGATTCTACTGTTTTAGGAGCATCAGTTTTAGCTACTACATCTTCTTTATCGCTCATTTCAGATTTAAAGTTTTTAATACCTTTTCCTATACCTTTCGCTAAATCAGGAATCTTCTTCGCTCCAAATAATAAAACAACGATTCCAAATATTAATAATAATTCCATTCCACCTGGTATTTGAGGCATATATATTCCTTTTTTTCATAATTAAGTTATGTAGTATATCTACAATTTGCTGTAAGAAATCTTATCGAAAAAATTTATTATAAATCTTCCCATTTATTTACAAAAATATTAATATCATCATGACTTATTTTAAGCCTTGATGCATTTGCAATTTTTTTTAAAGTTCTTGATGCTTCATTAATTTCATCATTTATAATTAAAAAATCATATTCTGAGATTCTTTGTATCTCTCTTTTAGCCATTTTTAATCTAGCATCTATAACCTCTTGTTCATCAGTAGAACGATTTTCTAGTCTTTTTTGTAGTTCACTCAATGATGGAGGAGTTATAAATACAGATGTAGTAATATCACCTAAGCGATTTTTGATTGCTGTATTTCCCTGAACATCTATATCAAATATAATAAGTTTTTTTTCTCTCAGAGCTTTTCTAACTGGCTTTAAAGATGTGCCATAATAGTTTCCATGAACAACAGCATACTCTAGAAATAGATTATCCTCTATATCTTTTTTGAACTCCTCTTCACTTACAAAATAATAATGAATTCCGTTAACTTCTCCATCTCTAATCGGTCTAGTTGTAGTTGATATGGAAAAATAAAAATCACCTATATCATCTGATATTTTATTTATTAAAGAACTTTTACCTGCCCCACTTGGACCAGATAATACTAATATCGCACCACTATTTGTATTCATTAGTTATCACCTAATGTTATATTTATATTTATTTTCATTCCATCTAATGATGCTACTACATCTTCATTTGTTAAAGCTTTTAGTAGTGTTTTTAATGCTTCCACACCATTATTGTCTTTTTTCTCAATCTCTTCTTCAATTATATTTTTTGGTATATCTTCTATCTCATTTTCTACTAAATCATTCTCATTACTAAGTTCAGGTTCTTCTATTTCTGGCTCAGGTAAAATCTCTTCTTCAACCTCTGGCTCAACCTCTTCACCAATAGCTAATTTCAGTTCTCTTGATGTTAAAGAATCTAAACTAGTTATATCTTTTGTTACAATATCCATTAATGTTTCTTCATCAACTTCACTCTCTAAATCTTCTTTACTTAATTCATTAACTGCATTTTCAATTTGCTCTTCTAGTTCTAGCCCTGAATCCTTTTCAAG
>Ga0256842_1002811_pt1 | contig 12071 bp, 11 predicted proteins | sample 4559240metaG_FD_185973 | JGI IMG/M metagenome (GOLD analysis project Ga0256842, IMG submission 185973) | Hydrothermal vent microbial communities from Guaymas Basin, Mexico - 4559-240 | ecosystem: Environmental > Aquatic > Marine > Hydrothermal vents | place: Mexico: Guaymas Basin | collected...
GTCAGGTTCCCGAATGGGGCGTGGGAGTTGCGATTCCATCGCAGAACCGGATAGTGATTTTCAAAGGCGGCGGTCCCGACAAAGTCGGTCGGGTTCTCCGGCACGAGTTGGGGCACATCGCCCTGCGCAAAAAGGTCGGGGACATATATCTTCCGCGCTGGTTTGACGAGGGCGTGGCGGAATACCTCGCCGGCGGCACCACATTCTCCCAGCAGATTCGCCTTGCGTGGGCGGTGCTTTTGAGAAAGGTCCTCTCCCTTCAGGCGCTGGAGCAGGTTTACACCTTCAACTCCGATTATGCGCATCTTGCCTACTCCGAGTCCGCCGACGCGGTGGAGTTTCTGAGCACCTTTGCGCCCGTGGGCGATGTGTGTGATTCGGTGGCAAAATACCGCGATTTCGCCGAGGGCTTCCGCCGGGGATGTGGAATGAGCGTGTATGAGTTCTACCGCCAGTGGTTGCGCCATCTGCGGCGGAGGTATTTTGCCCTTCTGCTTGTGGGGGATTCCCGTTTCCTGTGGGGGATGGTCGCGCTGTTTATCATCACCTTCGGGATGTGGAAATTTATCCGGCAGAGGCGCTATATGGCGCAACTTCACCGTCAGGCGGAGGAGGAAGGCTGGACAGAGCCGCCGGATATTTGAGCGCGAGGAAAAATTTGGTCTCTGGGCACAGAATTTGTTGACAAAATGCATTTTCTCTGAAAAAAAAGCAATTTCTTCATCGCCTTTCGCAAGTTCTTCAAGCGTTGTAGAAAGTTCTTCGGGAGTTGTAGAAAGTTCTACAAGTGGTGTAGAAAGTTCTTCAAGCGCTGAAGAAAGTGCTACAGGAGTTGTAGCAATTGCTACAAGTGTCGTCGCAGTTTCTTCAGGCGCTGTAGCAATTGCTACAGGTGATGAAAAAGTCTCTACAGATGGTGAAAAAGTTTTTCTGCGGGCGGGATGACTTTCTTCTGCCTTGAAAATCAAGTGGTTGCGGCGACCGACCCCGGAGAAAAGGGGAACATCAAATTGTTGTCAGGTGCAGGAAAACTGACAAAATTCCCGGCGAGAAAGAGCACCCCGATAACCCCGAGACACCAAAAAGAACAAATGATTTGACTTTGCGGCGGGCAATTCGTAGAATTTAAATATAGCAGCCAAGGAGAGGGGGAATGATTCGCGAGGTTGAATTTTTGATAATCGGCGGAGGACCTGCGGGGCTTTCGGCGGCGCTGGCGGCAACAGAATACGGAATCCAGACCGTCGTGGTTGACGACGGGATAAATTTAGGCGGGCAGTTGACCAAGCAGACCCACAAGTTTTTCGGCTCCAAGATGGAGCGCGCCGGCACCCGCGGATTTGTGATTGGGCAACAGTTGGTTGGGGAACTTTCCGGGCGCGAAAACTTTGAGGCGCTCACCAACACCACTGCGGCGGGATATTATCCCGACGGTGTCGTCACTGCGGTGCGCGGCGAGGACGAACTTTTCAAGTTCAAGCCGAAAAAAATTTTGATTGCCACCGGCGCCACCGAAAGGATGATAACCTTTCCGGGCAACGACCTTCCCGGGGTTTACGGCGCCGGCGCCGTGCAGACTTTTATGAACGAGTTCGGCGTGGTTCCCGGCAGGCGCGTGCTTATGGTCGGCGCGGGAAATATCGGACTGATTGTGAGTTATCAACTTCTGCAGGCGGGGGTGCCCGTCGCCGCTATCGTGGAAATCACAGACCACATCGGCGGATACTGGGTTCACGCAAGCAAGGTCCGCCGGCTGGGCGTGCCAATCTTAACCGGATACACAATCGTTGAGGCGAAGGGCAAAGAGTCCGTTGAGGGCGCGGTTATCGCCAGAGTGGACGAAAAATTCAATGTGATTCCCGGCACAGAAATTGAGGTTGATGTGGACACCATCTGCCTTGCTGTGGGGCTGACTCCCACGGCGGAACTGCTTTTCCAGTCGGGAGTGAAGATGAAATATGTGCCCGAACTTGGCGGCGATGTCCCCCTGCGGGACAGATTTATGCGCACAAGCCATCCGGATATATATGTCGCCGGGGATGTCGCAGGGATTGAGGAGGCATCCAGTGCGATGCTTGAGGGGCAGATTGCCGGGCTTGCGGCGGCGAAAGCCCTCGGAGCGCAAATCCCCGACTTTGACGAAAAAATTGCCGCGCTTGAGAGGGAACTGCAGATTCTGCGGGCGGGTCCTCTGCCCGAAAGGGTCCGCAGAGGACTGGAAAAAGTTAGAGTTGAATGGAAATAATTAGAATTTTAGCGGGAGGGCGATATGAGAACCGGAAGAATTTTGATGGTGATTGGGGTTTTTTTGATGTTTGCCGGGGCGGTTTCTGCTCTGGAATTCACGATGGATATATATGTCCACTCCGGTGATGAGGACACAGTCTCGCAAATCGGCGTGCTGGATTCCGCATCAAACGATTTTGATATGTATGACTGGCCCTCTATGGGTTTTCCCCCGGCATTGACACTGCAGTTTGAGCATCCGGGGGCAATTTATGGTCCGCTGGTCAGAGATATTCGTTCCTCGGCGGATTCAGTCCAACTGTGGGATGGCTCAATTGTAAACGCCACGGACACAATTATAACTCTCACCTGGACCCCGCCCGATATCGCCGATTCCGCAGAACTTCTGATATGGGCACATTCCTACGCCGACACAGACACCGTCTGGGATGATATGCTGACTATGGATTCTATGACGATTCCGAACGGATATAAAATTGCGATAAAATACCGATATCTGGGCACCACAGACACCACCGTGGTGGACACAATTCCGCCGGAGATTGTGGGGTATTCCATCGCTGATGGCGAGACGCTTTCCGACCCGATGACGCCGTTTGTGGCGACTGTGGTTGATACGCAGAGCGGGGTGAACCCCCACTCGCTGGTCTTCACCATAAACGGGCTGGACCTCTCATTTATGGTGACGGACTCCGCTGTGGGGGATACAACAATCTTTACATACACTCCTATGATCCCTTACGCACCGGTTGACACCGTCGTTTTCGGCGTATCCGACCAGGCAGGAAATTCGGTTGAGGATACCATCATCTTTTACTACACCATTCCCGACACCGGCGACACGGGGTCAACATCGGATTCGCTGTTTGTGGTAACCTGTATGGTTATGCTGACGGATATATCTACGAGCCTTTCGGGTTCAATCGTAGAAATAATGGATTTGGGGGTGATGGAGACGACCGATGTCAGCGGCAGGTGTGTTTTTGACTCAATTCCTGCCGGGGTTCACGAATTTAAGGCGGCTCGTGAAGGCTACTTCCCCGTGGACACCTTTGTGAGCGTGGATTCCAACATAACAGTAATGTTTATGCTCACCCCTTACGACAGCGGGGCGTTCATAGTCTCTGGCACGGTGTTACTTGAGGGAGTTTCCGGAGACCTTTCGGGGTCAATAGTCACCGCTATGGGGCTGGATTCCGTGCCAATCTATGATACCACCGACGCCACGGGATATTACGAATTGGAACTGCCTATGTTCGGCACATATATGATTGTGGCGGAACACGATAGTTTCTATCCCGACACAGTTTTCGGATTTTTCTACGATGACACGACCGTGAACTTTGAACTTAGCAGAGGAATCGGAATAACCGAACACAAAAATTCGTTCGCCGAGACGGAAATTTATCTGACAGATGAAGATTTTCTGATGAGCAAGGGTTTTGAACGAGTAGAACTCTTTGATTTCACCGGTAGATTGATAACAGAATTCAGGTTAGATGAGCAGAAATCTAACAAAATATCTTTGAATGGTCTGCCGAACGGGGTTTATCTAATTCGTGCAAGCCGGAAAGATTATTCGGTGGTCAAAAGGATAATTATCGTGAGGTAAATCAGCAATGAGGAAATACATCTTTTTTGCGGCGATTGCGCTTTTGCTATCTGTCTGGGGATGCGCAGGGAAAAAAGAAATCACGCCGCCCCGGCAGGAAATCCCGCACATAAAGGCGCAGGAACTGATTGACAGCCTTCTGGCACAGGACACACTGGTGCACAATGTGCGAATCCTCGGGCACGGAATATACAAACAGGGGAAAACAAAGCGGGGCTTTCGGGTCGGGCTTGTCGCCGACCGGGACAGCACAAAACTCGGAGTCTATCTGAGCGCAGGATTTGCCGGGGTGTTCGCCCTTCTATGGCTGTGCAACCCTGACAGTTTGTGTATTTACCTGCCTATGCAGAACTATGCTATGAAAGAACCTGTCGGATACGATATTGAGGGGGTGATTCTCCCGCCGGATGCCCCGGTGATGGTGGATATGTTTTCGGCAAGGTCGCCTCTGCCAAGGTTTGCCCCGCACCTGAAAAACTGTGAACGAACACAATCGGGATATTATCTCACTTTTGAGAAAGACAACCAGACGCTGATAATTCTGGCAAAGCCGAACCCGTGGCACATTGACGGCTATCAGTGGGTCGCCGGGGGCAAGACCCAGCAGGTGGTTGATGTTCAGTTCAAATCCGGCAAGATGCAGGAAGGCACCTGGGTGCCGGAAAAACTGATTGTCTCTCAGCCCGCTCTGGACCAGGAAATTGAGGTGACAATTGAAAAATACCTGATAAACCCGCAAATCTCCGATTCCCTCTATTTTCCCAAAATTCCCGATGATGTCAACTGGTATAGGCTGTTTGAAAACTGACCGTTATCAAAGAAAAAATAACGCTGTTATAAAAAAATAACTTATAAGAGAAAATAAAAATCGCCGCTGGCGATTCTATTCTCTGTTTTCACAACAACCCATCAAATTCCGACGAGAACAAATTCACCGTTGAGGATACCATTGCAAACCTCGGCAAATTTTCCACCGTCGGGGTCGTCAAAACTGACGGGGAAATTTTGCAGGTCGGAAATTGAGTAAACCTTCTTTTCCCGTTTGACCTCAACATTTTTGGGGAATTTGCGCTTTCTTCTTCTTTTTTTGCGTGCCTCACGGGTCGCCAGCGCCGCACACCGCGGAGAACAATACTTTTTCTGATACTTCGCCCCAAGTTTTACCTCAAAGGTGTTCTCGCACCCCTCCCTCGCGCACTTCCTTATGACCACTGGTAATTTCTTTCTCCCCATTTTGCGCCTCCTTCGGACTCCACCTATTCAGGAGCAGAAACCGTGCCAAACAACCAAAAAACACTGATATTATCCTGCAAAAATTTTGGTTGCCTACGCCAAATTTTTCCCTACTCTTTATCCTTATGAAAATTCTGGTCATAAACTGGCAGGATATAAAACACCCCCTCGCAGGCGGCGCTGAAGTCCATCTCCACGAGATTTTTGAGCGCATCGCCGCCAAAGGGCATCAGGTCACTCTGTTTTCCTGCGGGTTTGAGGGCGCACCAAAAGAGGAAATCATCAACGGCATCCGTGTCATCCGCGCAGGCGGGCGAAGTTATTTCAACTTCATACTCCCCTTCTACTATCTGCTCAAACTCCGCCGCGAAAACTTTGATGTCGTCGTGCTGGATATCAACAAAATCCCGTTCTTCTCGCCGCTCCTCATCAGAAAACCGAGGGCTATCATCGTCCATCACTTCTTCCGCAAGGCGATTTTTTTAGAGGCATCACTGCCGGTTGCCTACTATGTCTATCTGACCGAAAAACTCTTTTTCAAACTGTATCGCAAATTCCCGGTTCTGTATTATTCACCGAGCACCCGCGACGAGATGATTGCCGAGGGTTTCCCGCCGGAAAATTTTTACTATGTCCCCATCGCCGTGGACCTCAACCTCTACCGCGTGCTGGGAATCCCCAAAAGCGAAAAGCCGTTGGTGGTGTATCTGGGCAGAATCAAGCGCTACAAAAGCGTTGACCATCTGATAAAGGCGTTCCCGAAAATTTTGGAGAAAGTCCCCGAGGCGCATATGGCGATAGTCGGCGACGGCGACGACCGCCCACGGCTGGAACAACTTGTCCGCGAACTGGACCTTCAGGACAGGGTGAAGTTCACCGGCTTTGTGTCGGAGGAGGAGAAAGTGCGCTGGCTCAACCGCGCGTGGGTGGTGGTGAACCCGTCCTCCAAGGAGGGCTGGGGCTTGACGATGACCGAAGCGAACGCCTGCGGAACTCCGGTGGTGGCGGCAAATTCCCCGGGGCTCCGCGATGCCGTCAAACACGGCGAAACCGGACTTTTATACCCCTACGGCGACATTGATGCCCTGGCGAATTCTGTGGTCAAAATCCTCACCGACACCGACCTTCGGGAAAAACTCCGTCAGGGCGGGCTGGACTACGCCCACAAATATACCTGGGATTACGCCGCCGACAAAACCCTTGAGGTGCTCCAAAACCTCGTCAAAGCAAAAGGAGACAAAAAATGAGACGATTTTGTGCCTTCATAATTTTTGCGGTGGGGCTGGCATCCGCTCTGCCCATATCCGTTGAGGTGGAACCCCAGAGCCAGATTCCCTCAAACTCAATCGGGGACATCACCTACGACGGGGAGTATGTGTGGATATCCACCGGCAACGGGCTGGCGCGCACCCGCGACGGCGGCGCCACCTGGGAATACTTCCTTGACGGGCACTCCTTCTCCGTCCTGACCTACGCCTACGGCAGAATTTTCGCCGCATCATCCAAGGACACCCTCTGGGGAACGGACTACTACCCGATGGGCACGGGGCTGTGGATTGCCGACGCCCACGCCGATTCTGTGGTCTTTCAGCACCTGCGCCCCTGGCAAATGACCTTCAAAAACGACACATCCTTTTTCGGGATGCTCTCCTACGACATCTGCGTGGTGCCAACCGTCGGCGACACATACGTATATTCCGCCAGTTGGTATGGCGGGCTTGCCCGCTCGCCCGACTGGGGACTTTCGTGGGAAAATGTATCCTGGATTTACTCCTTCCACGATGAGTTCGGCAATGTGATTTCCGACAGCGGGACGGTGGTGTGGGAAGTAATCCCGGAAAATCAGGACTCCCTCGCCGACTTTGTTGAGAACGAGGGCTATGACGACCTGTTTTTCGCTGTGGCGGTGGACACCTCCGAGAGCACGCCGGTGGTCTATTCCGGAACGGCATCGGGGATTTTCGCAATTCGCGGCGATATGTTCTACCGCTCCCTGCCGGAGGATGGTCTCACGGGAAGTTGGACAGTGGCTCTTGCGGTCCAGTATCCCGACAGCGGTGGAAGTGTGATATGGGCATCCTCGCGGTCCACCGGGGAAAACGGCGAAACTGACGGAATATGTTATTCTGCCGACGGCGGCAGAACCTGGGACACCCTTGCCACTGGGCTGATATGCTGGAACTTCGCCTTCTGCGGCGACACGGTGTTTTTCCTCTGCGAACAGGGATTTTACCGGTTCACCGGCGATTCGCTGGAGCAAATCACCATCACCGACCGCCAGCAGAACCTCACTCTCCCGCTGGACCAGATGATTTCGGCAACAGTCGCCGGGGATACTGTCTGGGTGGGAAGCGATTTCGGTCTGGCATACTCGCTGGACGGCTGCGCCTGCGAGGACTTTCACATCCTCATCCACAGGGAAAGCACAGAGGCGCAAAAAACCTATGCCTTCCCGTCGCCGTTTTCGCCGCATCAGCACGGGACCATATTTTTCGTCTTTGACAATCCCGTCGCCGGCGAGGTGAAACTGGAAATCTTTGATTTCGCTCTGGATAAATTTTTTGAAACCACCCAGAATTTTCCCAAGGGTGATGAACTTATGTTCCAGTGGGACGGCAGAAATGCCGATGGAGAATATCCCGCAAACGGGATATATCTTTACCGTATAACTCTCTCTGACGGCACCGAACTCTGGGGGAAATTTGCGTTTATGCAGTGATTTCCGGGGCGCACAGAACAAAAATCTCCGTCAACATTTCGGACGATGGGGCGGTTCCTCAAAAGCGGGGGCGAAATTTTGCAATCACCGGGGGACCGCGGCAAAAACATCATTTTAACTCCGTTCTGTTGGTCAGGGCGGCGGAAAGCGTCCTCGGGTCGGCGAACTCAAGGGCGGTGCCGGCGGAAATCCCCTGCGCAAGAATTGTCACCTTGACATCCACATCTTTTAGCAATTTGGCGATGTGCCTTGCAGTGGTCTCGCCCTCGTTTGATGGGTCCAGGGCGAGGATGATTTCTTTCACCTCGGGCTGTGCCGCCCGCTGGACAAGTTCGGCTATGTGGAGGTCCTCGGGACCTATCCCCCGCATAGCATCAAGCAGACCGCCCAAAACATGATAAACCCCGTCGTAGATTCTTGTGGACTCAATTGCCGCAATGTCCTGCGGCTCGGCGACGACGCATATAACCGAATGGTCCCGCTCGGGATTGGCGCAGATATGACAGGGGTCCGTGATGGAGACATTGAAACACACCGAACAAATCTTCACACTGTTTTTGAGTTCCTCAAGGGCGGATATGAACTCCTCAAGTTTCTCCCCGGGCTGGCCCAGAAGCCAGTATATAATGCGGCGGGCGGTTCGGTCGCCTATTCCGGGAAGTTGTTTGAATACATTGATGGCGTTCTCAATCACCTGCGGCGCCTCGCCGGGGATTTCATCGGTATTGTGGATTTTGGGGAATTCGCCCATCTGTCAGCCTCCGAAATAAAATTAAATGGGCGGAAGTGGACTCGAACCACCGACCTCCTGCTTGTAAGGCAGGCGCTCTTACCATCTGAGCTATCCGCCCAGCCTCGTCTCTTATGATACAATTGCCGGAAAAATTCGCAAGAGTTTATTTGCTCGCCCGGGCGGCGTTTTTGAACAACACAGCGAGGGAATCCGCCTCACGGGAGGATAACTTGCCATCCTCAACGGCACTTATCAAATACGGCACCAGATTTTGCTTGACATAGTTGATTTTCACCTGCCCTTTGCGGGCATATTCTATGTATTTGTCAAAGGCACGCTCAAGTTTTTTGGTATCGTATCCCGACGGGCACATTTTAATCAGTTTCTCCCGGGCAGGCGCTATATTTTCTGTGAGCTCAGACTCAATTTCTTTGAGTTTGCGCCTTCCGGATTTATTAGAGAAATACACGGTGGCACCGGCAACTATCGCAGCCACCAGTGCCGCTAAAATCAGCAGCAATATTACTTGCTTCGTCTTCATCGCAGAACACTGTAAAACGATTTCCCAGCGAAAATAAAACTCCCCTTTCAGCCGGCACTTTCAACAAAAACTTCGGGGAAAATTACTCCTTTTCCTTCTCGGATTCGCCCTCCTCCCCTTCAGACTGGGATTTTTCGGGCGCCTGCTCTCCCTCAGCGCCTTCAGGCTCAGGGGTTTCCTCAGCGGATTGTTCGGGCTTTTCCTCGGTCTCTTCGGCAGATTCCGCTTCAACCTTTTGCTCAGCAGTCGCGGTCTCCTCAGAGACAGTTTCGGTTTCCGGTGTTTCCTCCGCAACAGATTCAGTCGTCGCCTCCGGTGTGGTCTCTTCCGCCGGTGCAGTCTCAACGGGGGTCTCTTCCGCGGGAGTCTCAACTGCCTCAATTACCTCAGGTTCAGCGACTTTCTTTTTGCGCTTTTTCTTATCCTTGGGAATCTCCTCAGTGAGGAGAGTCAAAATAGCCATTTCTGCGCCGTCGCCCTTGCGGAAACCATATTTGTAAACGGCGGTGAAACCGCCTCTGTGTTCCCGCTTGGCGAAGTTCTCCTGCCCCAGCCTGATAAGTTTGTGGGCGACATCCCGCTCACGCAGATAGGAAATAATGCGCCTTTTGTCGGCGAGAGTGCCGGAAATCGCATACCTTATCAGGCGCTCGGCAATCCTCTGAGCAGCCTTAGCCTTCGCACGGGTGGTTATAACCCTCTCGTGCTTGAAAAACGAAGTCAAAAGATTCCTCAGCAGAGCCCGTCTGTGGGCAGGCTGCTTGTTTATTTTATGCACCGTTTTCCTATGACGCATATTATCACCTCATTTTTAATTTCCAAACGCAGATACTCACTTTTTCTTGCCGGAGGCTTCACGCTCCTGCTCCTCTTTGAGCAGTTGCTCCCTGCGCTGCTCAAGTTCTTTAAAATCCTCCTCTGTGAGGAAATCCGCCGGATTCATCCCGAACCGCAATCCGAGTTTGCCCAGCACTGTCTGAAGTTCCTGCAGAGATTTACGCCCAAAATTGCGGAATTTGAGCATTTCCTGCTCAGTCTTGCTAACAAGGTCAGCCAAAAACTTTATGTTGGCATTTCTCAGGCAGTTGCTGGCACGAACCGAAAGTTCCAATTCAGAAACCGGGAGTTTGAGAAGTTGCCGAATTCTTTTGGTCTCCTCGTCAACCTCCTCCTCCTGAATCTGCTCAAGAACCACATCGGGATGGGCGAAATACTTGAAGTGGTCAATGAGGATATTTGAAGCCATCGCCAGAGTTTCGCGGGGTGTGAGAGAGCCATCGGTGGTTATCTCAATAATCAGCCTGTCATAGTCCGTCTTCTGCCCAACACGGGCAGGCTCAATGGTATAGTTTACCTTTTTGACGGGGGAGTAAATCGCATCAATTGCGATGGTTCCGATGGGGGCATTTGGGTCACGGTGCTCGTCGGCGACAGAAAATCCTTTTCCAACACCGACGGTCATCTCCATCACAAGGCGACGCTTTTTGGTGATTGTGCATATATGATGGTCGGGGTTGAGGATAGTCATTCCCGCGGGAACCTCAATATCGCCGGCGACGACCTCGCCCTCTTTCTCCACATCAAGTCTTACCGGCTTGGGTTCATCAAGGTCAACCTTGAACCTGACGCCCTTGAGGTTGAGTATAATTTCGGGGACATCCTCATAGACGCCCTCAATGGTGGAGAACTCGTGGAGAACGCCCTCAATTTTGACGGACTCAATAGCCGCCCCCTGCATTGAGGACAAAATCACACGGCGCAAGGCATTTCCGATGGTAATCCCATAACCCTTCTCAAGGGGCTCCAGCACAAACCTGCCAAATGTTGGATTCCCCTTGGTCTGGGGGTCTTCCCACAACTCCTCCGGCATTTGAATTGGTTTCCACTTCATAGCGTTCGTTCTCCTTCTGGAAATTTCCAACGATTATCTGGAGTAGAACTCCACCACAAGGCTCTCGTTGACATCCACCGGGATTTCATCCCTTGAGGGTATTGCCAGAAGTCTCCCCTCAAGATGAGCCTTGTCCACCTGAAGCCACGGCAGTTCTTTGACCCGACCACGCTTTTTGAGCATCTGGTGAATTATGTCAAGTTGTCTGCTCTTTTCCCTGACCTGAACCACATCGCCGGGCTTGAGAAGATAACTGGGTATATCAACCTTTTTGCCGTTGACGAGGAAATGTCCGTGGCGGACAAGTTGTCTTGCCGCCCTGCGGGACGGCGCAAAACCAAGGCGATAGACGATGTTGTCAAGGCGGCGCTCAAGTATCTGCAGAAGGTTCTCACCGGTCAAGCCCGGCATCCTGCGCGCCATCTCAAAATACTTGCGGAACTGCCGCTCCATCACACCGTATATGGTGCGAAGTTTCTGCTTCTCCCTCAGACGGATACCATAATCCTTGAGTTTTGTCCTCGCCGGCTGACCGAACTTGCCACGCTGTCCGGGAAGCGTCGGTCTTTTGGAATACGGGCACTTATCCGTGTAGCATTTTTCGCCCTTGAGAAATAATTTCTGACCCTCTCTCCTGCAAAGTCTGCACACTGGACCTATATACCTTCCCATATTTTCACCCTCGGTTTTATTTTCGTGTTAGGATTAAACTCTTCTTTTCTTTTTGGGGCGGCATCCGCCGAACGGCGTTGGGGTGATGTCTTTGACCCTGAGGACCTGAAGACCACCGACGGGCAGAGTTCTGACCGCCGCCTCTCTGCCGGGACCGGTGCCTTTTATTATAACCTCAACCTTACGCATTCCGGCGTCGTATGCCTCCTGAGCGGCGGCACGAGCCGCAAGTTGTGCGGCATACGGCGTGGACTTTTTGGTCCCCTTAAATCCCACTCTGCCGCCCGATGACCAGGTTATAACATTCCCCTGCTCGTCGGTTATGGTGACGATTGTATTGTTAAAGGTTGAGTGTATATGAACCACCCCGAATTCGGGGGCAACCTTTTTAGTTTTTCTCCTTACAGTACGCCTTGCCAACTT
>Ga0256842_1002812_pt1 | contig 12068 bp, 12 predicted proteins | sample 4559240metaG_FD_185973 | JGI IMG/M metagenome (GOLD analysis project Ga0256842, IMG submission 185973) | Hydrothermal vent microbial communities from Guaymas Basin, Mexico - 4559-240 | ecosystem: Environmental > Aquatic > Marine > Hydrothermal vents | place: Mexico: Guaymas Basin | collected...
ATGAGCTAATTTAATAACTTATAATGGACAACAACAAAAAATATTTTCTTGAAATAGTAATGTTAATTTTTATTTTTATTATAAAAATACAAAAGTCTGTTTCAAACTCAATTTATCTTCTTGAAGATTAAGTAAAACTATTTGTAAATAATTTCTCAGTATTATTAGAATTAAAAGTTATGTAGTTTTTTTATTTAAAATAATTATCTTATCCAAATAATAGTTGAAATTTTTTATAATAAAATTATAAGTTATATAATTTAGTTTATATAAGTATTTTGTATGTTATCTGAAAATATTAGATTAAAATGGCAAGATTTTTGGAAAGAAAAAAAAAGAAATCATAGAGAACTTAAACCTGCTTCATTAATTCCTGAATGAGATAAAACATCACTTTTTACAGTTGCTTGAATGCAACAATTAGTTCCATATTTAAGTTGAAAACTTCATCCTGACTGAAAAAGACTTTATAATATCCAAAAATGTATAAGAACCCCCGATATAGACGAAATAGGTGATGAAAGACATCTTACAATGTTTGAAATGATGTGAAATTGGTCACTTGGTGATTACTTTAAAAAAGAATCTTTAACTTGGTCTGTAGAATTTTTAACAAAAGTTTGTAGTATACCTTTAGAAAAAATTGGTGCTACTATTTTTGCTGGTAACGAAAAATTATGATTAAACGAAGATGTTGAAGCTAGAAAAATACTAAATGAATTGTGAATTCCTAATGAAAGAATAAGAGTAATGAAAGAAAATTGGCGATGACCTGCTGGTGAAATATGACCTTGTTGACCTGATTGCGAATTTTATGTTGATAGGGGAGAGGAGTTTTGACCTTCAGATTGGATGATGGACGACAATGACAGATATACTGAAATTTGGAATAATGTTTTTATGCAATTTTATAAACAAAAAGATTGAAATTTTACAAAACTTTCTAATCAAAATGTCGATACTTGAATGTGACTTGAAAGATTAACTATGATTCTGCAAAAAACACCAACTATTTTTGAAACAGATTTGTTTGTTCCTATAATTGAAGTAATTGAAAAAAATATTTGAATTAAATATCCTTGGAAAGATTTGTTTTATTACAATATTAAAAATATTAATCAATCAGAAATTAATAAAAAAATTAAATTTTTTCAAACCAATTCAAACCAGTCTAATAATATTTTACTTAAAAGATTTAGAATAATTGTTGATCATTTAAGGGGTAGTTTGTTTTTAATTGCTGATGGTGTTTTACCATCAAATGAGTGAAGATGATATGTGCTAAGAAGACTTATAAGAAGAGCTTGTTATAATTTATATTTGTTAAATAAAAAAGTAGATTACAAAAAAATTGTTGAAGAAATTGCAAATGTTGTAGAAAAAAAATATTGAGATTTTCGGACAAATTTAAAAAATTATAACATACTAGTTGAAATTATATTAAATGAAATAAATAAATTTTATAAGACAATTCAAAAGTGACTAAAATTAATTAGTGAAGAAATTGAAAAAGCTAATAATAATTCAGATAAAAAAATTTCAGGAGAAATTTTATTTAAACTCTATGATACTTATTGATTTCCTATTGAATTATCAAAAGAAATTGCTGAAACATATTGACTAAAAATAGATGAAAATTGATTTAAAAAATTAATGCAAAAAGCTAAAGAAAAATCAAGAAATGCAACGAAAAATATGTTTAAAAGATGAATAGATTGGGCAAAATATTTGGATTGAATTCCTCCTACTAAATTTATTTGATATGAACAGTTAGAATTAGAAAATCCTAAAATATTAAAATATTTTGATGTTGAATGACATAAAGTTTATGTTTTTGATAAGACCCCTTTTTATGCAGAATGATGATGACAAACAGCAGATAAATGAAAATTTATTTTAGATGATTGAACTGTCCTAAAAATTAAAGATGTAAAAAAAATTTGATGAGTTTATCTTCATTTTGTTGAATAAATCTTTTATTTCTTAATTATTATTGGTATGAAAAATTTATTAAAGTATAAAGATTTGTGAATTGATGAACTTAAAAAAATGAAATGAGAATTTGATTTGAATATTAAATGAGTTGCATGAATTGTTATGAATAGTGAATGAAACTTATTGCTTGTATTGGAAGAAGAAAATAAAGCTTGGAAAAAGAAATGACAATGGTCAATTATGATGGAAACTGTTGAAGAATGAGAAACTTGATGTGAAACATTAATAAGGTGAATAAGAGAAGAAATTGAAATAGATGATTTATTATCGTATCAAATTATCCCACAATATACATTTGTTCCATTTGTTGTTTATGATTCAAAAAAAAATCAACTTATTCTAGTTGAACTGGAGGTTTTTGATGTTATTTTAAATAAAGAACAAATTGAAAAAGCTTTAAAATCAAAAAATTTTGAAATAAGTAAAACTAAATTAGTTTGACTAGAGGAATTTTTAACTCTTAAAAATTTAAGACCTTGAAATAAGGAAATTTTTTCTTGAAAAGAAGTCTCTACTGTTGTAAAAGATTGAGAATATCTAAATTTTTAAAAAAATTATTTGTGTAAATGAAAATATTGGTAAAGATTTGATGAAGTTTAATAGCTCCTAAAAATTGAAAATGATTAGATTTAAATTATTTAAAATCAATATCTTCAGTTATTAATAATATTGATGAAAAATTTTTTATTATTCATTGAACATGAAATATTTGACATTGACGAGTAAAAAATTTAGAAGAAAAATCTAATTGAATTTCAAGAAATGATTTAATTAAAAAAAATTATTTAAATTGAAAAAAAATTATAAAAAACTTTTTTAACCAAGTAAACGAATATTTTAAAAAATTTTCTAGATTAAAAATAGAATATTTTTTACAAAATCAAAAATTTTATGAAAATTGATTAATATGATGAGATATTTTAAAAGATTGAACTATAATTTCATCTGATGATATATTTCAATTTGTATTAGAAAATGATAATACTGATTTATCTTTAATATTAACTGATGTGGATTGAATTTTAGACGAGAATAAAAAAGTATTAACAAATATTTATAATACAAAGAATATAAAATTTTGGAACAAAAAAAATGATGTAACATGAGCTATGAAATCGAAAGTTGAAAAAATTATAATTACTTGAAAAAAAGTTGTTATTTGTAATTGATATGATACTAAAAATATTATGAATTGGATAAAATATTGAGTTTGAAAATGAACATTGATATGATAAAAATAATTATGATATAATTTTTATAAATTATATGTTATTATGAAACATTTTTTAAATAGAATTCTTAAAAAAATTAGTAAAATAAAAATAGCAAAACATAAAATGCTTTTAGTTTTTTTTTGATTTTTATTCTTTATATTACGAATTAGACTTTTTTATTTACAAGTTTTGTCTTATAATAAATATTATAACTTGCTTATAAGTCAGCACTTTACAGTATCAGAACTTGAACCAGATAGATGAAATATTTATGTAGAAGATAAAGATTGAAATCCTATTGCTTTAACAGAAAATATAAATTTATATCAATTATATGCAGATCCATTTATAATTTGGGATAGTGATAAAGTTGCTAGGTTACTTACTCCTATTTTATATAATCATTTTTGTAAAAGATATAAACTTGAAAAAGTAAATAAAATAGTATGTATTAAAAATATTGAAAAATTTACAAATAAAAAAATTTTAAAAGAGAACAAACTTGTAAAAAATCTTACTTGAACATTAAAAGATGCAGATTTAGATGATTTTTATAATTTAAATAATTTTGATACTTGAGAATTAGAAAATTTAATTAAATCAAGACTTATAAATCTTCTACAAAAAAGTTATATTACAAAAGCCTATTTGTGATTTTATGATGATAATATTATTAAAAAACTTAAAAAAAGCAGTATAGATTGATTAGATATAATTAATAACAATTATGTTTATATTGATTTGGAAAAAATTAATAATTTCGATAAAACTATAAATAAAATACACAATATATTATATTCTGTTAATTCGAAAATAACTATAAAATATTTAATTAGAATATTAAATAAAAGACCTAAAAGATATGTAAAAATTGCTGATTATATAAATCCACTACGGATAGATCAATTAAAAAAATTAAAAAAGGAATTTTCAAATAAAAAGAAAGATCAAATTCCATTATTACATTGAATATGACGAGTTAAACAACCTTATAGATATTATCCATTATGAAGTTTTTTATCTCATGTTCTTTGATATATAAATAATTGAGATTGAGTTCTATGAATAGAGGAATATTATAATGATTTGCTCAAATGAGAAAAATGACAAATTATGTGAATGGATACTCCACGAATATGACAAATATGATCATCAAATTTGAAAATAAAACCTGCTAAAAATTGAACTAACATCTATCTTACTATAGATATAAATATACAAAAAAAATTAGAAGAACTTTTACAACAATATTATTATGATTTAAGAGCTGATAGTATTTCTGCTGTTGTTATAAATCCTTTTAATTGACAAATAGTTGCATTATGACAATATCCTACATTTGATCCAAATAATTGGAAAAATATTTATAAAATTAAACCATTAACAAACAAATATAATTTTATTTTAACATGAGATATGCGAAAAACATATGTTGATATTCCAATATTAGTAGAAAAAAATTGAAAATTAAAACTAGCTACAATAGAAGAAAGACAAAATCCAACATTAAAAAAATATATATTTAAAAATTTATTATGACCAAGAACATTTGTGGATCAAGTTATATCGTCACCTTACGAACCTGGTAGTATTTTTAAAACAATTACAGAAGCAATATGAATTGATTCTAATATAATTTCATTATATGATTATTACACAGATAAATGAGAAATAAAAGTTTGACCATATAGAATTAGAAATGTAGTAAAAGAGTGTAAATGATACAATACATTTTTACATGCTTTGGAACGATCATGTAATGTTTGAATGGTTCATATTATAATGAAAATTTGAAAAGACATTTATTATAATTATTTACAACAATTATGATTTTGAAAATTAACTTGAATTCAATTAGCTTGAGAAGAGGCTTGAAAAATATCTGCATTAGAACATTTTTCACTTGCAAGGTTTTTTAATAACAGTTTTTGACAGTGAATTTTAATTACACCAATACAAATTGCTGTGGCTTATTCAACAGCAGTAAATTGATGATATTTAATAAAACCAACAATTGTAAAAAAAATAGATAATTTATGAAAAATAATAGAATTTTGAAAATTTGTTATAGATAAAGTATTTTCTGATCAAACTTCAAAAGATATTATTTATGCATTATACAGCACTATATACAATTGAGATCTTATAAAATTAGCAATAAAAAATTGGACTATATGATGAAAAACTTGAACATCACAAATTGCATTTAAGTGAAAATATCAAAGGTGAAATTGACGAACAATTTGATCTTTTGCAGGTATAGTTACTAAAGATAATTTAAAATATGTTATTGTTATAAGAACTGATAGACCAAGAAAATGTCAGTGGTGAATATGTTCTTCTGGTAAAATATTTCATGATTTAGCAAAATTTATTATTGATTATGAAGGTATAAAAAAATAGTATTTATTTTTATTAAAACCGCAAAAAATGAAAAAAATAATATCACGAAATGTAAATTGATTGAGAGCAGTAGTAAATAAATGATTTTTTTGAGAGTTTTTAAATAAATATTTCCCTGATATTTTATGATTACAGGAAATAAAAGTTCAACCAGATCAAATAGATCAATTTTTTTTAGATTGACTAAGAGAGCAGTGATATTATCTTTATTTTAATTCAGCAAAAAGAAAATGATATAGTTGAACTGCAATTTTTACTAAACAAAAACCACTAAATGTATTTAAATGAATTAATTTTGACAATATGAGTGATAATTTATGAGTGTTTAAAATTGATTCAAGTCTAACAAAAGAAATAGATAATGTTATAAATAATGATATAGAATGAAGAGTATTAACAGCAGAATTTGATAAATTTTTCTTTACAACTGTTTATGTTCCAAATTCTAAATGAGATTTATCTAGACTTAATTTTAGAATTGTGTGGGACATGTATTTTTTAAATTATATGAAAGAATTAGAAAAAAGAAAACCTGTAATATTTTGCTGAGATTTTAATGTTGCACACAAAGAAATTGATTTAAAAAATCCGTCCGCAAATAAATGACATCACTGATTTACTGATGAAGAAAGATTATGATTCTCAAAATTTATTGATAATTGATTTGTTGATACATTTAGATATTTATTCCCTGATAAAAAATATGCATATTCTTGGCGATCTTATCTATGAAATGCTAGAAAAAATAATTCTTGATGGAGAATAGATTACATATTAATATCAAAAAATATTTTAAATAATTTAAAAGATGCATTTATTCTAGACAATATCTTTTGATCTGATCATTGTCCCGTATGAATAGATTTGAAAATATAATTTTATTATTTTATCTATAAAAATGATACATTTACATTGATTTAGTCATTATAGTATGCAACAATGACTTGCAAACCCAAAAGAAATTATTGAAAAAGCAAAACAACTATGACAAGATGCTATTGCTATTACTGATTATAATTCAGGTTATTGACTTCTAGAATTTTATGAAAAATCAGAAGATATAAAACCAATATTATGAGCACATTTGTTATTATCTTATGATTGAGAAAAATTTTTAACTATTGTTTTATTAGCAAAAAACTATAAATGATATAAAAATTTAATAAAGTTAATATCTATTGCAAATACAAAAAATTATAAAAAATATCCGTATTTAACAATAAGTGATTTAAAAGAATTTGGTAATAATTTAATTGCTTTAAGTTGAACAAATTGAGAAATAGAGAATAACATAATTTCTTGAGAATCTGATAATTTAATTATAGATAAAATATCTGAATATGAAGAAATATTTGAATGAGAATTTTATTTAGAATTTGTTACTTTAAAATATTCAGATTTTCCACAAAGAAAAAAAATTGAAAAGAAATTTTACGATTTTATTAAAAATAACAACAAAAAATGAGTTGTAACATCATTTTACAAATATATTGATAAAAACGATAAGTCTACTTATGATGTTTTGCTTTGTATAAAAAATAATCGGAAATTTTATGATAGTAATAGACCAAAACTAAAATGAGATTATTATATTATGACTGATGAAAATGTTAAAGAAATATTAGAAATAAATTGAATAGAAAAAGATTTTCAAAATTATTTAATTAATAAAACTCATGAAATATCTAATAAAATTAATGTTGAAATACCATTACATCAATTACTATTCCCTAAATATACTGTTCCTGAAAAATATGTTGAGTTATATAAAAGATTAAAATAAATTTATTTTTTAGAAATTGTTTTGTTTAATTTTTTTCTTAGGGCAGTAGTGATTCATTTAAATTCGTAGTAAACTTCTGATGAATTAGGTTTAAATCTAAGTCTGTATCAATCCGTATCTTCTCTTAATCAAGTTTGTAAACATATAACTTTTCTTCTTGATTTATCCCGAGTAAATTTATGGTTTTTAGGATTGATTAATTCGAAAATAAGTCATTTTTCAATTTTTTCTTCTTCTGATAATTCTTTATTTTTTAACCGCCTTTTTGATCATACCTTTAAAATTTTTAATTTTTCTAATTGTTTTTTCTTTTTTGCTATTCATTGTTTATTTGTTCTAGAAGCCATTTTATATTCATAATACTTTTAAAATTTTATGGTGAATTGCATTTATTCATAATGGTTTATTTTTATCGTAACATTTTATTATTGTTCGTCAAGTGTTTTTTGCAAAATTTAATGATTTTAAATATGATGTTTTTAAATAATCATAATTTTGTTCATGAATATCCCTTCACTTTCATTTTCATCTCTCTAAATTTAATTTTCGAGCAATATCTATATGCATATCTAAAAAAATTACTTTATCAGGTTTAGGCAATCATAAAACTTCGTATTCTATGTATTCTATAAAATTAATTATATTTTCTTGTTCTTTATCTGTTTTAGCTTTTGTTGCTTGATGAATAATATTAGAAGTTGTATATCTATTTGATAAAACAAAATCTTTTAAAAAAATAGATTTTTCTAATTGTTCTTTTGAATAAAATCTATCTAGTGCATACAATAAACTTGCTTGTTGAGCAGTTATATATTTAAATTTTCAGGCTAAATATTCTTTTACAAAAAAAGAACTTTGTCTATCATATTGCGGAAAATCATATTCATCATATGTTTTTCATATTTTATCTAAATACTTAGCTAATAATTGTAGTTGTGTTGTTTTTCAACTAGCATCTACTCAGTCAATCACAATAAACATTATTTTATATTTAATTTTTAAAAATAGGTAGGAATTATCCTAACCTATTTTCTTTTCAATTATATTTTTTAATGTTTCATAAGGCAATGCTCATACAGTAACTTCTATTTGTTTGCCTTTTTGTATAAATGCAATCATTGGTATAGATTGAACTTGAAATTGCATAGCTAATTCTTGATTTGAAGGATCATCAACATTTATTTTAATAACAACTAATTTATCTTTATATTCTTTAACTAATTTTTCTAATGTAGGAGCAATCATTCTACAAGGTCAACACCAAGGAGCCCAAAAATCAGCAATAATTAATTTATCTTCATGATTTTTTAAAGCATTTTCAAAATCTGATGTTCAATTAATTTGTATAATTCAGTCATTATTTTTATTGTCTTGTGTTTCTTTTGTTTCTTCTTTTATTCATAAAATAGAATTAATTTCATTTATATATTCAGTTTCTGGTTTTACTCAAACAAGTGTTTTTATTGGATGTCATTCTTTAAATATCATAACTGTAGGAATTCATTGAACCATATACTTAATAGCAGTTTGAGGATTTATATCAACATTTACTTTTACAAATTTGATTTTTCATTCATACTTTCAAGATAAATTTTCAAATATAGGTGTAAGCATTCTACAAGGAGCACACCAAGGAGCCCAAAAATCTACTACAACTGGAATATCTGACTTTTCAACAATTTCTATAAAATTTTGATCATTTGCTTCTATATGTGTCATAGTTCTATTACATAATTAATAAATAAATATAAGTATGATTTATATTTTTTTTTAATTGTTTTGCAAGTAAAATTCATAATTAGTAAATTTTTAATCAAAAAGCATCATTTTTTTAAATATTACTATATAATTAGTATGTAAATTATTAGCCAATTTGCAAAATACATTTAGCAAACAAAATAATTTAATTTTAATTATTAATACTCCAAACACATCAACAATATTTTTGTCTCCGTATATTATGTTTTTTTGTGTAATTAACTGCTCTTAAAAATCAATTATTTTTCCTAAAATTAAAAGTTAAATATTTAACTCAAACTTTTTGGCTAACTAAGCTTCAATACTTATTAAGTTTTTCTACTGATTTTTTTGGAGAAATTAATAAAGTTGTTGTAAAATATTTAATTCACAATTTTTTAGCCATTAACGCAGATTCTAGTAATCTCATATAATAACAGATATCACATCTAGGCGAAGTTTTTTCTTCCATTTTTGAAAATTCTTTAAGTAAGTTTATTTTATCAAATTCCTGATAACCAGCAATTCATCTATATTCATAAAGTTTATCAAAAAATTCATTTTGATTATATCTATTTATAATTGTATCATTAAATTTTTTAACAATCTCTCATTTTGAATTTATAAGCTCATAATCTCATTTTTCTAATTGAAGTAATTTAATATATTCATTATATCTTCTAATATATTCATTATAAGGTTGAATATTCGGGTTATACCAATAAAGATAAAGTTTAAAGTATTTTTTCAAATCTATAAGTGGCACAACAAGATCTGGTGCACAACAAATATGTAACAATAATCATATTTTTTTATATTTAAAACCTTTAAATTGAGCAATATATTCCTTATTCATAACAAAAATGATAGTTTAAAATAAAGGTGTAATATATACTAATTATTTTTTACTATATTAACATATTCTTGTGGAGTATAAAAAGCACCTAAATTTATTTTGTCTTTATAATTTAGGTGGTATTGATTTGCTAATTTAATATTTTTATTTTTATAATTTTTTCAAATTAAAGCAGGTATCATTAGATTTTTTAATATTAATAAACATACTATTTTTTTAATATATAAAAAACCATTTTAAAATCAATATATGATTAGATAATACAAATTTTCAAGCACAAAACATATATTATTACTTTTTATATAAAAAAACCCACATCTTTTTAATATTAGAAGTGAGTTTTTAATAAATATTTAAATCAAATATTAGACATTTATTTTACTTCATCTAATGTCTCTGAAATTAATTTTTTTATTTTTTCTTCAATCTCTTTTGTTAAATTTTTTTCTTCATTAATTTCTTTAGCTAAATCTTTCCAAGTAGTATCTATTTTTTTATAAAGTTTAGTTTCAAATTCTTTAATTTTTTCTAATGGCAAATCAATTAAATAATCGTTTATACCTGCATATATTAAAACAACTTGTTTATAAAACGGTATAGGATTATTAACATCCTGTTTTAGAATTTCAACTAGCCTTTTTCACTTTTCAATTTTTTTCTGTGTTGCAGGATCTAAATCTGATGCGAATTGCATAAATGCAGCCAATTCTCTAAATGTTGCTAGTTCTAGTCTAAGTGTTCAAGCTACTTTTTTCATTATTTTTGTTTGTGCTGATCATCATACTCTTGATACTGATAATCAAACATTTATAGCAGGTCTTACTCAAGAATTAAACAAATCTGCTTCTAAAAATATTTGTCAATCTGTAATAGAAATAACATTTGTAGGAACATAAGCAGAAACATCTCAAGCTTGTGTTTCAATTATTGGAAGGGCAGTCACAGATCATCAACCATATTTTTTTTCAAGCTTTGCAGCTCTTTCTAGCAATCTAGAATGTAAATAAAATACATCTCAAGGATATGCCTCTCTACCAGGAGGTCTTCTAAGTAATAATGATACTTCCCTGTATGCAACAGCATGTTTTGATAAATCATCGTATACAATTAATGCATCTTTTCAATTAAACATAAAATATTCTGCTAATGTAACTCAAACATATGGAGCTAAATATTGCATTACTGCAGGAGATGATGAAGGTGCATTAACAACAATTGTATAATCCATAGCTCATTTTTCTTTTAATGTTTCTACAAGAGCTCTTACTTTAGAATCTTTTTGTCAAATTGCTACATAAATACATTTAACATCTCGATTTTTTTGATTTAATATAGTATCAATTGCTACAGAAGTTTTACCTGTTTGTCTATCTCAAATAATTAATTCTCTTTGTCATCTTCATATTGGAACCATACTATCAATAGCTTTAATTCAGGTTCATAAAGGTTGATGAACAGGTTTTCTTGTAATTACACCTGTTGCTTTTCTTTCAACAGGATAAATATCCGATTCTTTAATTGGTCATAATCAATCTATAGGTTCTCAAAATCAATTAACAACTCTTCATAGATAATCTTCTCAAACTCAAATAGATAATATTTTTCATGTGGATTTTACTATCATTCATTCTGCTAATTTAGCAGCATCACCCATTGGCAAAATACCTACTTGATCTTCTGCAATATCCATTATTAATCAATTAATTCCGTTTTCAAATTGAACTAATTCAGAGAATCTTGCATTGTTTAATCATTCAGCAATAATAATTCAATCTTTTACTTGTTTTATAATACCCTTATCAGATAGAGAACTATCAAGTTGAGCATTTTCGATTTGTTTCTCTATTTTCTCTATTAATTCTTTAACTACAGACATACATAATTTTTTAAATTTTAAATTAGTAATGTTTTTACTTTTTTGAGTTTAATTTTCAATAGAAATAATAAAATTAAAGGAAAAAGGATATAATACATATTGTGCATTTTGTCAAAATACCTATTCACAAGTTTATTAAAAAATTTAAAAATAGGAGCAGTTTTAGCTCCTAACCAATTACTATAACTACTTTATTTGATTATC
>Ga0256842_1002813_pt1 | contig 12066 bp, 7 predicted proteins | sample 4559240metaG_FD_185973 | JGI IMG/M metagenome (GOLD analysis project Ga0256842, IMG submission 185973) | Hydrothermal vent microbial communities from Guaymas Basin, Mexico - 4559-240 | ecosystem: Environmental > Aquatic > Marine > Hydrothermal vents | place: Mexico: Guaymas Basin | collected...
AATGAATATAGCTTTTTTTGTTTTTATCAATTAGATATAAAATCTTATAAAAAGTATCTATATCTAAGTAGGTATTACCTACCATTGGTATATTTACAACATTGAACTTTTTTTTTAACTTATCAAAATCATACAAGCTACACTCATACTCTTGAAATAAGCCAATAATAGTTTCTACACCATTTTGTTCCAACTCCTCTATCATCTCATCTTGCATGTATGTAGAAAATGGTGGCTCACCTGCACACAAAATATCATCTACTTCATAAGCATTAAGGAGATAAAAACCATCATTAAAAAAAAATAAACTACCCTGATATGGTTTTTTATCAAACTCTTTTATCTCTTTTTTGAGTGTATCTATCTTTTGTTCTAAAACTGCTTTTTGTGTATTGAGTATTTGAACTTCATCGCTTTCAAGTAAAAAATTGTTTTTATACTCCAACTTCATGATACTTCTCTTCTAGTTCTGGCATAATTTCATCATTGATTACATTTATCATCTCATAAGAATCAACACTAATCGCAACACCATCACTGTAGGTAATTTTAGGATTTGGGTTTTCTTCTAGATATTTAATGATATTTTTATATGATAAGTATGCAGTTTTAACTATATCAATGTCATTTTGCAATTCTAAACTAAGTGCTTCATAAGCATTCTTAACTTCATATAACATTTTGGTATCTAAAGGAAGTTGTTCATTATTATCAAAATTTGCTTCTCTCATAAAGAAATTCCTGTAGTTAACACTCTCTAAAGCAACTTCTTTGTCTATCAATGATTTATCCAGTCGAGAAATATAAGACACACAAGAGCCATCCTTTGTAACTACAGTTTTAGCCACCTCTTTAGTCGCAGTATATTCATCAGGCAAACACATAACAAGTGATGGTTTTTCTTGAATGATTTGCAACACATTATCAGCATTGAAAAATGAGGCATACTCTCGTAACTTTTGTTTTTTCACTACATCACTAAAAAAATCTTTTTGCAAAAGCTCTTTTAACTCTTTATCTTGTATATATTTAAACATCACATCCTCCTAACAATTTATATAAGTATACTCTTTTTCATGACAGCTTTATGTCTTTTTTTTTTACTATTTTCAACTATAATGAACATCTTAATTAAGGTACTTTAATACCAAGTGTATAAATATTACTAAATTTATCGCTTTTGTCTTTGTTGCCAAGATTTATTTCAGCACTTTTCTCAGCACTAAAAATAGGGTATATAAATAATAGTTCTACCTCCTGATTATCTTCTACTTCAAGCTTTTCTCTTACTTTATTATCTCTTCCATAGAGTGAAAGTTGCATATAGTCATCTTTAAACTTATTATTTTCTTGATTTTTCCCACTTTCATACCAAAATTTATATTTGGCATCTGCTATTATTTTTTCATTTGATAATAAAAAGTCAGGTTTCATATCCCATTGAGCTACAGACACATCATTACCATCTATGTAGTTTATATTACTTTGTAAAAGTTTCAGTTCTACATATCGCTCAAATAATATTGGCATATTTATATAGTATGGCGGTATTTTATTTGATAGATTTGATAGATTGTTATTAAGTGCAAAACCAAATCTTTTAAATATCATTTTAGCTAGATTTAAAGCCTCTTTATACTCTTTGTAAAATGGTGAATGTTTTATCTTGGCAAAATCACTATCAAAAATCTCTTTTGTATCTACTTGCTCAAATGCTGTGATATTTTGCTTTAGTATTTTGATGATATTTTTATCTTCAATTCCAGCTAAATATCTTCCACTTTGCATTAAAGCAGTTTTAAGTATCTGATTTTCGAGACAATTTATAGTAAATATCTGATAGTTACATACCGTTTTATCTATTCTGTTTCTAAAGTGATTTTGTTTAATAGTTTGATTAACAAGTATTTTACCTTTTATTTTAGATGTGAGATTATCAGTAACTTTTATATACCCTTTTTTCAACCCTTTTTTTTCTATAATTTTTACTATTTGTAAAAAATGGATTATCAAAAAAGGTGTTATCTCATCTTTTTTATCTTGTATCTCTATAAGTGGTTCATCAAAAAATATTTTGTATGTTTTATCCATCTTTTGAGATACTATAGGGTGAGATAAACACTCTTTAAACATAGCTAAAAAGTTAGCTTGTTTACCATTGTATATTTTAGGTTTTATATGAAGATATGTTTTATTTGTATCAAACCATCTATACCCTATAAAATATCCAGCTTTAAGTGAACGATTCCCGTTAAACTCTTCTTCTTTAATACATAGATATTTTTCTTTATGGGCATTATTAAATCTATAAACTATTTTTGATTTTTCATCTATCTCAAGGTTGTTAAACTCATCAATTTCTTCATGTTCGTATTTTTCTACAATACATTTTATCCGATTAGTGTTCATCACTCTCTTCAGTATCAGTATCTTTTGAGTTTTTTTCTATAGTTAACTCTTTAATCTTGGCTGTTACACTTTCATTTAATACACCATCTTTTATATACTCTTTTAACAATGGTATAACTTGATATTCTAATTTTTCTTTTAATTCTTTTTCATTTTTTCCTATAAAATAAGAATGTCCCAGCATCACATCATCAGGATTAAATTCTGGCGATAATGTAGAAGCTCTTGATCCATCTTTATTTTTAAATAGTTTTTGTACCTCTTCAAATTTTGAATTTTTACTAACAATATCTTTGTTTGGCAATACATCAGCAAAAGCAAATCTTCTTCTTATAGCATAATCAATATGCCCTATACTTCTATCTGCTGTATTCATAGTACCTATGATATACAGATTTGATGGCAGAGTTATATCTCTACTTCCATCTTTTAGTGCATACATACTCTCAACTGCTTCATCTCTATATTCCAAAGCATAGATAAGCTCACCTAATACTGAAGATAGATTTGCTCTGTTTATCTCATCTATTATTAAAATATATGGTTTTTTATTGTTTTGAGCATCTTGTGCCATTTTTGCTAAAATCTTATTTTCTACAATATATTCTATACCACTATTTGTAGTTTTAGCAGATATACCCCGTACAAAATCTTCATAACTATAAGATGGGTGAAATTGTATAAGTTTTACTTGATCGCCTAAATCATCTATTTTTGGATTTTCTTCATTTGATTTATTTATAATATTTCTAGCTATGATTTTAGCTAGTCTTGTTTTACCAGTACCTGGAGGTCCTTGTAAGATTATTTGATTTCTGGCTTTTAATAGATTTATATATTCGCTTGGTGACATTTGATTTTCTCCTGTTTCTTCATATTCATTGATATTAAAAAATGATTTATACGAGACTTCTCTGCTTTCATACTTATCTTCTATTTTTGCTAATAGTGGATGTTTTATACCTCTTTTTTTAAGTGTCTTAGTAGTATTACTATCTGATGGATAAAACCTTTCTGGACATAGATGATACAAAACATTTTTGTAAATAGGGCTATATGATTTAAAAGAAATTTTTTTATTCGTATTTTTTAAGAATATATTTAGATTTTTATCTATTTCTATTTGATCACATTCATTTATAAGCCAATAAGCAATTTGATTTAGATTTTTATGATTTGAATTTTTTAAATTTTTTATAGCTATACCTGTTTGACCAGACGGGATACCTTTATACTCAGATACAATATGTCCATTATCCAATATTATTTGAGCAATTTTATTCCTATAATTTGTAACCTTATGAAAAGAAATTAAAAATGTAAAAACATTCATACCTTTTCCCGTTTCTATAGAAGAAGCTATATAGTTAATTATTATTCCCTCATGAATACTTTGAATTTTCTTAGCTAATGTAGGATTTGCCTTAAGTCCATAAGTTTTACCAATGGGTTCAAATAATGTTTCTATCATTTGTTTGTGAATACCAACCCAAGCATCAAAATCTTTTTTAATTTCCTCTGTTATTATGTCGCTCATTTTATTCTCCTAATATTTATTCTCAAGTCTATCACATCATCTCCTTAAAATATAAATAAATCTCTAGCTTCATTTGGCACAAATATCACATCTCCAGTTAACTCACATATTTTACCTAAAAATTTCTCATACTCTTGAGAATTTTTTCTTTGCTTTAATGAATTAATATCACCACTCCTTTTGGCTATTTTCCAACGACACATAAGATCTTCTACATACTCAAAAAAGTTATTTACGATGTAGAGTCCTAGTCTATATTGTGGTGGTTGCTGTTGCACAAATTTACATAGTTCACTATAAATATCACTACTTTTAAAACACTTCAAAGCTATGGCAGTTGCCAAAGCTTCTTCTATCATTACATATAAAGCAGTTGACTTGTATCTTGCATCTATATCATTGCCAAGAAGTTTTGGACACATTATTGCATGTGCATACTCATGAGTTTTTACAAAAAAGTACAATGCTTCAGTATCTATACTTATCTTTCTTGCTACTTCAGAGATTTTTTCTTTTGATAATAAAATATTACCTTTATCGAGAAGATTACCTTCATCTGTTATTAAAGGAGCTATATAGACACCAAGAGAATCGGTGCAATATATCCACTCTTTTTCAAAATCTATCTCTTCAAAAGTTTTTTTGACAGCTTCAAAATCTTTGTATTCTTTCAAATTTCTGCAACTTTTAAATTTATCAATCACACTAAGATTTACATCCATAGAAGATAATCTTTTTGTATCAAGAAAAGCCAAACATTTTTTATCTCTTTTGAGATTCAAAATTCTATGAAACTTCAGCTCATATCGTTTATCGAAACTCACTTTTTTCCCACTCATCTTACACTCTCCTTTAATTTTTCCAAAGCTTTCACCATCGCCAAAGTATCTAACTCACAGTATCTCAACAACGCTTCTCTAAGCCTTGCAACCTCTTTTTTATCTTCCATCTGAGCAAGTTTTGCATAATAAACTGTCCCCCTTCCTATTTTATATTTCAAATTCTAACATTTAGGAATAAAAAATTCTCTTGTTTTGGTTCATATTTTTTTCTCCTTTTTTTTAAAACTTACTCTCACTTCTAACACCCTCTCCACACATACTAAAGTATGGGCAATATTGACACGCATCTTCACTTGGTTGATAATAAAAATTACCACTGTTTATACCATCGGCTATCTTGCTTATCTCATCTCTAAATCTCTTTTTTGCCTCACTATTGAGCAAAAACACCCTCTTTTTCTCATCTTGAGAAGTTGAGCTTGTTTGCCCAAAGCGTACACAGTAGTTATCTTTCATATCTCCAACAAAAGTTAAAAGATAAGATTCACTCTTTTCATACTTTTTATACTCATCATCTTGGTCGATGAAAAAATGGTACAAAGGGAGCTGAAACTCTTTAAACTCTCTAAGTTTTTCATACTTTGTATCATATCTGCCTGAATTTTTGTGTGATTTTGACGTTTTGTAGTCTATGAGCGTTATTTTGGAATTGGCTTCATCAATATCTATTCTGTCAATGATACCTGTAAAACTATTGCCATCCATCACAAAGTCAAACTTATGCTCCGCTTTTACAAAATCATCAAGTTTACCATCTTCCACATACCTAACAAACCTCTCTATCGCCACTTGGAGTTCAACCTTTTTTTGTTTATGTAAAACACTCTCATAAACTTTGCCATCTTTTTTTGGAAGGGCATTTTGATAGTGGGCATCTAAAAGGGAAAAAGCGTGAGATGCTACATCTAACTCCTCATTTTTCTCTCGTGCATATTTAAAATCGTTTGCAAACTCTTCAACTATAGCATGAAAAAGTGTACCACTCTCGGCAGAGCTAAATGTATCTTCATCAAACTCTTGCGGTGATACAGCTTTGAGTATGTAGTCAAAGTAGTACCTCAAAGGGCAAGATCTGTATTCATTAAGCCTTGAAGCGGAAAATCTTATACTTTTTTGCTCTTGTATATCAAGCACTCCATTGTATCTGTTTTTAGCCTTTAGCTCTTTTGAAATGATGTACTCTTTTGTTTTTTCATCTATTACAATTTGTTTTTGTGTATCTAGAAGATCATTTAAAGATACAACATCACTCACATCAAAAGCTTCAAGTTTTTTTGTAAAATTATCTTTAATGATAGAAGAGATCTGCAACTCCCTTTTGTTTTGGTACTGCGCTGTGACTAGATAAAGATGATGAGAGTTGGCTTTTAGACGCTCATACACATACACTGCATCTTTGTAGTAGTTGCTTATATGTAAAAGTTTGCTATGGCTTTGTGAATATAAAAAGTTCTCAGAAAATTTTTGTGGCAGATGTGTTGCATCTATCCCTATGTAGATGATATGTTTAAACTCTTTTTTAAGCACTTGATTGTGCTCTGTTATCAAAACACTATCTTTTCTACTTCCAAACTCTATGGTGCTATTTAGAGCTAGTTGTGTAAATATATCTTCAAAACTAACCTTATAGTTTTGAAGTTGCAATCTGCCAAGCATCTCAAAAGATTTTTTTGCTAAAGAGAGCCCTGTATTTACATAACTAGCATACTCTTTTTTTAACTTTTGTGGTATGGAGCTTAATTTTTTAGAAGCATCTTTAGCATACTTTTCAAACTCTTTTTGTGTTTTTAAACTTTTTAACTCGTAGTATATAGCTGAAGTACTAAAATCTTTTGCATTTAATATGTAACCACGCAAGTTATACTCATCTAATGCACTAACAATGTGGTGTTTATAATCATCAAGTTTTGATGCAACCACAACTATATCTGATGGGTCTATGCCATCAGATATAAGTTTTTTGGCAATTTTCACACCCTCTTTTGCTTCATCTGCAAAATCGAACACTCTATTTAATGTTATATCTATACACTCTTTTTGTGGTTGTTTTGGCTCTGTATTTAGTTTTTGACTCAATCTTTCATCTTGAATGATACTTTTAAATAGTTTCTCTAATGAAAAAGAGTTTAAAAACGATATACCATCTTCAAAAAACTGCCAATCAACCAAAACAGACTCATAACTATCTATAAAATCTATCAACTCATCACTATTGACATTTAAAACAATATCGCTACCATCATAAAGGTTTAAACGCCTCTTTAATTCTTCATACTCTGAAAATATAAGTGCAATATCATCAGCTTTATCACCTGAGAAAAACTCACCAAGCTCTATGCTATTTAAACGCACCTTTATATAAAACTCAAACATCAAATCTATGCTATCTTCAAAGAGTCTATCTTTTGAGAACTGAAAATGTTTAAGTTTTTTAAACAAAGATATTGCAACCTCTTTAAAATATACCCGTGCCGACAGGGAATCTAAAAGTGTCGCATCTCTATCTATTTTCAGCAATATATCACTAAGCGTTAAAGCCTCACAGTTAAAAAAACCATCTTTTGGAAGTGTTTGTTGGTAAAGCTCTTTAGCTTCTTGAGAAGCTGCTATGTATAGTTCTGACTTTAGTTTCATTTTACACCCCTTCTCATATCACTCAAACTTCCATCTTCAAGCCATAGTATCTCACATCTATTTATATTTTCTACTCCGTAAATCTTTGCAACATACTCATAGTAACCATCAAGTTGCTCTTGATAACCATGCTCTTTTATAATCTCATCTTTTGTTCTTGAGCTTAAGCTGTTTGATTTGAAATCTATAATATTCCATCTTCCATCATAAAAATATAACAAATCGATAATTCTGAGTTGATTATAGTTTTTCTCTTTATCAAAAAAGTTGTACTCTTGCTCAAACACAACTAAATCTGCTTTTAAAATCTCTTCAAACACAACACTCTTTTTAAAATTCTCTACAACACTCTTTAGTCTTATTTTATCTTCAACTTCATACTTCTGTATAAACTCATCTATAAACGATGCCTCTTGAGATGTAGTAAATATCTTGTACCCTAACTCTAAAACCAAGTGAGCTAACACTCCAAACTCTGCTGCTGGTTTTTTCTCAAAAACATTTTCAATTTGCACATCTTCATCATTACCACTCTCTTTTGGTTGGATAGTTGCTGTGGCAATCTCTAATATATTTTCTTTAAGCTCTTTTAACTCCTCAGTATCAGATGGTTTTACAACATCTTTTGGCAATTTAGTTTCATAAAGCTCAACATCAATGTAAGAGTTTTTAAATACTTTTTTAGAGCTTAAAAATTGGTTTTGTTTTATCTCACTCTCACTACACTCATCTTTGTTTTGTATATCTACATCTTGTAACCATCTTCCCCAATAGGAGTTTGAGTTTATAGTTGTCTTATCGTTTTTTGCCACCGTTAAAACTAGATGATTTTGAGGTCTGGTCATAGCAACATAAAGAAGTCTTTTTTTCTCAGCATATTTCTTTTGGTTAGATACGACTTTTGCTATCTCATTACTGATATTTGGTTTTTTATCTATACTAAATCCCACAAGATCAAGGCGACTTGTAGGTGTTGTATATGATGCATAGTTTAAACTTGGGCTTTTACCTTTTAAATCTCCACCTAGTTCTGGAACTATTACCATAGGCCATGCAAGACCTTTTGAGCTGTGCATAGTGCGTATCTCTATAATGTTTGTCTGATTAGATTCATAAAATGCCTGATCCTCTTTAGCTTTATTCTCACCAAGTATCCGTTTCTCAAGCATCTCTACAAACTCAACCAAAGTTGTTTTATACAGTGCTTGAAAAGATTTTGCCATCTCTACAATCTTTTTTAGATTTGCCTTTCTTTGTGCATAGTCATCAAAGTGAGCATATACTCTTTTTAGCTCATATCTTTGGATAATATAGCTTATAAAATCTGCCAAACTAAAAACATTTTGTAAAGATATAAGTTCTAAAACATCTTGAGGTATTTTGTTTTGATTTACAATATCCATAATCTCATCATCAGAGTAACGCAAAATATTTGAACGCAATGCACCAACCAAGAAAAATCTTTTTTGTTGATTGAGTATATTTTGCTTCTCTTTAACTTGTGCTTGTGGATCGTCTTGTTTAATATATTGCAATGATATATCTTGATCTTTTTGAAGGTAACAACACATAGCTAAGATATAAAATATATCTTTAATCTCCATAGATGAGTAAAAATCTTCACTTGCACTCACCTTTGACTCAAGTCCATACTTTTTAAGTGCATCTTTTATCATCAACATATGTTTTTTTGCATCACATAAAATAGCTATCGCTTTTTTATTCTCTTGTATATTTTGGGTTATATCTTCATACTCTGGATATCTTCCCTCTTTTATCTCATTTATAAAGTATGCAATCATATTTGCTTCGTGTAGGGCAATTGAGTTTGCATTGTATTTCTCAAGTTTTTCACCCTTTGTATCTTTATGCAACACAGGTGTCTCTTTTACCAACACTCTCACTGTTCCATCGTTATCGCTCACTGAGTTTAGAGATATATAGTGTACTTCGTGTTCTTTATTTGAACCTCCTAAATACTGAGTGTAAACTCTATCTATAAATTTTTGCAGCCTACTATCTTTAAAAGAAGGTTTAGGTGGCAAAGAGAACTCTTTGATCATAATTTTTTTAAAAACACTATTTACAAACTCTATGATATTTTGATCGCTTCTATAGTTTGTAGTCATCTGTGGTGTTTTTATACTATCATCACCCTTTTGTTTTTTTATCTCATCTATTGCAGTTTGGAAAGTGGAGACCTCAGCACCCTGAAATTCAAAGATAGATTGTTTCTCATCACCTACCAAAAATATATTTGCTGAGTTATCGCTTTGAAATTTAGCAGCGTTTTTAATAAGGCTCCATTGCAGATAGTTTGTATCTTGAAACTCATCAATAAAAAAGAACTTATAAGTTTTGAGTGTAGCATCTCCATTTTGTGTAAGATTGTTGGCAACTTCAAGGATTCTGTCAAAATCTAATTTTCCATCTTCTTTTAGTTTTATAACATAAGCATCTCTGATATCTTTAATGATGGTATGGATCTTTTTTAGAGTATCTCTAAAGAGTTCTTCAGCCTCTTGTTTAAAAACTGCTGTTTTATCAAATAGGTCTCTTAGTGGACCATACTTCTCTTTTTGAATACTCTTACCTGTCAAATAAGTTAATCTATAAGGATTTAAACTAAAAACTCCATCGAGATACTCCTTAAATACAGCTTCTATCTCATTCTTTGATTTATCGCTGTTTTCATAAGCTTCAAAAGCTTTTATGATTTTTTCTATATTTTCTTCAAAAAAGAGTTTGAGATGTATCTCACTTAAAGTAGTGTTATTTTGTGTACTTTGAACAAATGCATCAAATCCATCCCTTATACGGCTATCAAAAGTGTATCTTGAAGCAAAACTTTTTATATTAAAAACACTATAAACACTATCTAGCTCCAAAAAGAGTGTATCGTTTTTGTTTATCACATCAAACCAGATAGCATCAAAGATCTCCTCTTTTGTTGTATCGTCCAATATATCTATACTCGTATCCATTGGGATTAGATCAATATTTTGCTTTATGATAGATAGAGCAAAAGTATGGATAGTTGAGATGATAGATAGATGGATACTCTCCAAAGAGTCTTGTAATCGCTCCAAAATATAATCTTTAAACTCACTAGAGAGGAACTCTAACCTCTCTTTTATCTCAAATTTCTCTTTTTGCTCTTTTTTGTCAAACTCTATTTGTGGATCTTCAAGGATGCGAATTATCAAGAAGATAAGCTCCTCTATCCTGCCTCTCATCTCCATAGCACCAGCTTCTGTAAATGTTGTGGTAACTATTTCAATAGGTAAAGCAGCTAATTTTTTAGCATCTTCTACACTTTTAGGTACATCAGGGTTGGTTTGAGTAAAAAAATCAAACCCTAACAAAGCATTTACATATCTTCTGCTAAGCGTGTATGTCTTTCCACTTCCGGCTCCAGCAGTTATAGCTACATGCTTTTTAATTGTATATCTAAAATCTTCTTCCATCATACTCTTCCCAAAGCTTTATCTAATGAATATTTCATATCATCATCTAAATTCATATTATCTCTCATCCAGTTTATATAACTGAACCCTCTGAACAAACCAGCTGATTCCTCTTTATCTTGATATTCTATCATTTTAAAAATTCACTTTCAATTTTGAAGTGATTTTTTGAGTATATTTTCTATATCTTGGCTAATATTTGCAGTACTAGTCTCTCTTTTTGTCCTTTTTCTATCAGTTTCTAGCTCTAATGAGTGCCGGTGTGCGTCTTAGATTATAACAAGCTGCCAACATAAAAAAGTGTTGTTGATTTTTTTGGATACCTAAGTATCTAGTTTCTCTAAATTTCATATGTTGTTTTATAAATGCAAATGGTAACTCTACTAAACATCTTATTTTTGAGAACCTAGTATTATTTCTTGATTGTTTAGGTCTTAGTTTAGATTGTCCTCTTACTCTTCGCTCAACTATACCAGCAAATATACCTTTTGCTCTTAGAGTTATTTTTCTTGCTTTTTGCATATAGCCACTATCTGCAAAGATGGCTTTATCTTCATCTTCACTAAGTGCATCAAACTGAGTAGAGTCATGTATTGATGCTGTTGTTGCTATTACTTTTTTGATGATACCGTTTGTATCAGTTGCAATATGCATTTTTAGTCCATGATGTTTACGATCTCTTTTAGAAGTATATGTTGCATCACTATCTGCTGCTTTATTTGAGATGATTTTACCTTTATCATCTTTCTTTCTCTTTGGTTCACTTGAATGGATGAGGGTAGCATCTATTAGCGTCCCCTCATTTAGGATAAGTCTCTTTGATTCCATCATCTTTTTAACTTCATCAAATATATCGCCAAGTAGTTCTTCTTTAATAAGCTTGTTTCTAAATTTACAGATAGTTGTCTCGTCAGGGATAGTATCTTCATCTCTTATATCAAGAATATAATGCACCCCATAAAAAGAACCAAAATAAGAGAACTTTTTACACCTTGCCAATTCTGGGTCTTCTTGAATTATTTTTAATACAATATCTTCATCTAAATCATCAACATACTCATTGATTTTATCTTTTTTAACTATATCGCTAACAAAATCTTTTTTTAGTAAATTTCGTAATTCTTTATTTTTTATATATTTAAACATTATTTTACTTCCTTTTATAATGTCCCCAAGA
>Ga0256842_1002814_pt1 | contig 12066 bp, 12 predicted proteins | sample 4559240metaG_FD_185973 | JGI IMG/M metagenome (GOLD analysis project Ga0256842, IMG submission 185973) | Hydrothermal vent microbial communities from Guaymas Basin, Mexico - 4559-240 | ecosystem: Environmental > Aquatic > Marine > Hydrothermal vents | place: Mexico: Guaymas Basin | collected...
CAAAAACAAAAAACTGATTGGCAAATATGAATGGCACAGAGGCGATGTTTTAAGTGTGGCTTTCGGTAGGGATTATTTTGCCAGCGGCGGGGTTGACGGTAAAATTTTTTTATATTCGTTAAATCTTTTTAAAATGGTGTCAAGAATTGCCAGGCATAAGGATTTTATAAGCGATATTGCATTCGGTGAGGATGAGGTGTATGCCGCCAGTTTTGACAAAGGTGTGCTTTTTGTAAATCAGTTTTCTTTAAAAAAAACAGTAAGATATTTACATCTTAAAAAAGCGGTTAAAATTGAAAATAAAAATTATTTAACCAGTGCGTCGGAATATGCGGATGTTATTAAGTGGGACAAAGATAAAAAAGAGCGCAAAGACAGAATCGATTTATATGAAGAATTCAAGGATTTTTATATATATGAAAATTATATTTTTATCGCTGTGAAAAACAGGGTCGTTTTATATGATTTGCAAAAAGAAGTTTTAATAAATGAGAAATTCTTTCAAATTGATGCCGATAAAATCGCCGTTTTTGAAGATAAATTTTATTTTGTAAAAGATAATGTTTTAAAATACACCGATTTATATGACGAAAACGAACTGCTTGATTTGGTTTTGAAAGAAGAATATAAAAAAGCATATGAATTAATATCAAATAATCCTTTTTTAAAAAAGACCAAAGCTTACGAAAAACTTGAAATGCTTTATAAGCTTATATTAAAAAAAGCGGTTAAATATTTTGAAAAAGGTTTGAAGGCAAAAGCGATTGAAATTTTAAAACCTTTTATGAATGTTTTTGAAAAAAAAGAAGAGGTTTTAAAAACAGTTTCTCATTTTGAAAGTATAATTAAATTTAAAAAAGCGTATGAAAACAGAAATTTTGCGCTTCTTTACCAACTGGCAAATCAGTTTGAACTGCTAAAAAACACAAAATACTTTAAACTTGCCGAGAAAGAGTGGGAAGTTAAATTTGAAAAAGCAAAAAACCTTGCTGTTGAAGGCAGGGTAAATGAAGCTAAGGATATATTGAAAGATTTTTTGGCGGTTAGTGAAAAACTGCCTTTAATTGAACTGCTTTTAAAAAAAGCTGAACTCTTTAAACTCTTGAGGGATAAAATGGCAAACAAAGATTTTAAAGGTTTTTTTGCGATTATAAAAGAACATCCCGAACTGAAAGATTCAAAAGAATATAAAGCAGTAATGGAATATGCCCAAAGACTTTATTCATTGGCACAAAAAGCGTTAAAGGATGAAAAATTTAAATTTGTTTTAAAAATTGCATCAATACTGGAAGATATAGAAGGATATGAGTTAAAAGCCAGGGAACTGTTAGAACGTGCACAGATATCCCTTGAATTTTTAAGACTGTTTAGTGAGGATAAAAACAAAGCTTTTGAGCTTGTAGAAAAATATCCTTTTTTGAAAGAATTAAATGTTTATAAATTGTATGAGGAAAAATGGAATAAAAAACTCAAATCAGCGGAAGCTAAAGCTTTTAAGGGGAAAATAAAAGATGCATTAAATGAACTTCAGGAATATAAAAATATAAATATTAAAAAACCCAGAATCAAAAATATGCTAAAAAGTGCTTATTTAAACTATATAAAAGAATCTAAGGATAAAAAAGCAATTGAACAATATATTAAAACTTTTGGCAGTGATGAAGAGATACGTAGAATTATTAATAACCGTTAAAATCCACTGACATTTTAATTTTAAGTTTTAGGAAATCCGAAATTTCAGGGTTTTTGAAGTAATGGTACCGGCGGTGGGACTCGAACCCACATGAGCAGAGCTCATCGGATTTTGAGTCCGACGCGTCTACCAGTTCCGCCACGCCGGCAAGGACTGAAATTATACTAAAATAATAAAAAAATTCAAGGGGAAAAGAACTTATTTGTTTAAAAGTTCTTTTAATTTTTTACCAACTTTGAATTTAACAGATTTAGTTTCAGGAATTTTTACTTCTTTGTTTGTTCCGGGAACCCTTGCTACTCTTGGAGCTCTTGTTACAACTTCAAAACTTCCGAATCCAATAAAACTAACTTTTTTACCATCTTTTAGCGCTTCTTCAATTGCTTCAATTGTCGCATCAATAACTGCATTTACATCTTTTTTGCTAAGACCTGATTTTTCAGCTACGGCTGCGATTAGTTCAGATTTTTTCATTTTTCCTCCTTTTTGGTTGACTACAAAAAATTTTACTCTTTTTTTTTGCCAAAAATCAAGTGTTTTGGGCATTTTTTGCTATAATTTTGTTAAAAAAGGTAAAAAATGAATGCTTGTGAACTCCCAAGCAGTAAAAAAAGCGAAAAAAAACTGTGTGAAGTACTTAAAAACTCTAAAACCATAGTAGTCGTAGGACTTTCCCCAAAAGAACACAGAGCTTCAAATCAGGTAGCCAAATACATGCAAGAAAACGGATATAAAATTGTCCCGGTTTATCCAAGAGAAGAGAAGATATTAGGTGAAAAAGTTTACAGAAGTTTGGATGAGATAGATTTTGAAGTGGATATAGTGGATATTTTCAGACGGGGTGAAGACACTCCCCCGATAGTTGAAAAAGCAGTTAAAATGCCCGGAATTAAATGTGTTTTTTTACAAGAAGGCATTAGTAATGAAACATCAAAAGAAATCGCTAAAAACGCAGGGGTATATTACATTGAAAACAGATGTATAATGGTTGATCATATCAGATGTAAAAATGAAGGATTATTATGATCCCTTTTGAGAATATAAAAAAGGCGCATGAAAGAATAAAAAACGTAATATATAAAACCCCATTTGCTTATGCACCGATTCTTTCACAAAAGGTCGGAAATGAAATATATTTAAAAAAAGAAAACCTACAGACAACCGGTGCATTTAAATTAAGAGGGGCGTTTAATAAAATAGCTTCACTTCCGGAAGAAAAAAGAAAAAAAGGCGTTATTGCAGCAAGTGCGGGCAATCATGCCCAGGGAGTCGCTTTTAGTGCAAATTATTTCAATGTCCCTTCCATAATCGTTATGCCCGAAGCCACTCCCCTTACGAAAGTAACAGGGGTTAAGGAATACGGCGGCGAAGTTGTTTTAGCGGGTAATAATTATGACGAAGCGTATGAATATGCCATTAAACTTGCTAAAGAGAAAGGGCTTGAATTTATTCACCCGTTTGCCGATGACGAAGTTATAGCGGGACAGGGGACTATAGGAATCGAAATGCTAGAACAGGTTCCGGACCTTGATTATATAATTGTACCTATAGGCGGAGGAGGGCTTATAAGCGGGATTGCAAGTGCCGTAAAACAGATTAACCCTCATATTAAAGTAATAGGCGTAACCGCGGCGGGTGCGCCTGCTATGAGACTGAGTTTTCTTTCGGGAAGCGTCCAGGATAGCGCATTTGTAAAAACAATAGCAGACGGTATAGCGGTAAGGGATACAAATCCTAAAATGTATAAACTGGTAAAAGAAGTGGTTGATGACATTGTGGAAGTTGATGATGAAGAGATAGCAAATGCCATTTTATTTTTAATGGAAAAGCAAAAAGTCGTGGTAGAAGGCGCCGGAGCTGTGGGAGTTGCAGCACTTTTGCACCATAAAATTAAATTTACCGCCCCTAAAAAAGTAGGTGTGGTGTTAAGCGGCGGAAACATTGATGTTACAATGATTAATCTTATTATTGAAAAGGGGCTTTTAAAATCACACAGAAAAATGAAATTAATAATTACCCTGGTGGACAAACCTGGTGCCCTTCAAAAATTAACTGAAATACTGGCAGGTGAGAGAGCGAATATAGTACAGATAGGATATGACAGAACCGATCTGAATTTGGCAATCGGCGATGCAAATGTAACCATAGCCCTTGAAACAAGGGGATTGGAGCATCAGGAATCCATAAAAAGGGCACTTCACAAAAACGGGTATAAGTTTGTGGTAGAATGAACAAAGATTGGAGAATAAAAACTTTAACAACAGCCAATTACAAATATATCAATTAACAAATAAACAATTTTTGCTTTGAGCTTAAATAAAAGGAGAATTAATGAGTAAATATGAAGTCGTAATAGGTCTTGAAGTACACGTACAGTTAAATACGAAAACCAAAATTTTCTGTAACTGCGCCACAAGTTTCGGTGATGAGCCAAATACAAACACATGTCCTACATGCCTTGGACTTCCGGGAGCGCTTCCGGTACTTAATAAAGAAGCGGTTAAAAAAGCAGTAATGTTTGCTAAAGCGGTAAATGCCGAGATTAATAAAAAATCAATCTTTGCAAGAAAAAACTATTTTTATCCGGATCTTCCGAAAGGTTATCAGATTAGCCAGTTTGAAATACCTATTGTCGGAAAAGGTTTTCTTGAAATAGAAATAAACGGCAAAAAGAAAAAAATAGGAATTACAAGAGCCCATCTGGAGGAAGACGCAGGTAAAAACATTCATGAAGGTGATTATTCGAAAGTGGATTTAAACAGAGCCGGAACCCCTCTTTTGGAAATAGTCAGTGAGCCTGATATGAGAAGTAGTGATGAAGCTATTGCCTATCTTAAAAAACTTCATGCCATTGTGAAATATCTTGGTATCAGTGATGCAAATATGCAGGAAGGCTCTTTCAGGTGTGATGCAAACGTTTCAGTCAGACCTAAAGGACAAAAAGAATTTGGAACAAGGGTTGAGATTAAAAACATCAATTCATTCAGATTTATAAAACAGGCTATTGAGTATGAAATCGAAAGACATATCGAAGCGTATGAATACGATGAATATGAAGATGAAATAGTGCAGGAAACAAGACTTTTTGATTCCAAAACGGGTGAAACCAGAAGTATGAGAGGAAAAGAAGAAAGTGCCGATTACAGATATTTTCCCGACCCTGATTTACTGCCTCTTGTGGTGCCTGATGAATTTTTTGATATTGAAATTCCTGAACTTCCGGATGAGAAAAAAGAAAGATATATTAGTGAATTTGGGCTTAAAGAATATGATGCCGGAGTACTTACGGCAGAGCCTGAACTGGCTAAATATTTTGAAGATTTGGTTGAAAGGGGATGTGAGCCTGTAATGGCAAACAACTGGCTGGCGGTTGAGCTTCTCGGGAGACTTAATAAAGCGGGGATTACGATTGAAAATTCGCCTGTTAGCAGTGAAAAACTTTCTCTTTTGATACTAAGAATAAAAGATGCGACTATAAGCGGAGCAGGAGGTAAAAAAGTTCTTGATTTGTTGATGAAAGAAGATATCGAAGTGGATGCAGCAATCGAAAAACTTGGACTTAAACAAGTAAGTGACGAAGGTGCAATTGAAAAAATGGTTAATGAAATTTTGGCGGCAAATGAAGATAAAGTGGCTGAATACAAAGCCGGGAAAGATAAACTTTTCGGATTTTTTGTAGGTCAGGTAATGAAAGCCAGCCGCGGAAAAGCCAATCCTCAAATTGTAAATAAAATTCTTAAAAGCAAACTGTCTTGAAATTTTTCAAATATTTAAAAGAAACCACCGTAAGCGAAGCTATCACCAAATTACTGATAGCTTTTGCTTTTTATCTTGACGGAAATATTAAATATCAGAAAATCAAAAATTTTTTTAGAAGATTAATGAATGACGATGATTATACTCCTAAAAAAATTTTTGATATTTTTATGCTTTTTTTGGTTATTACCAGTGTCGGCATACTTATTTATGATATAAAGCATCAGCTAAACTCATGGCTTGAGGATTTTGATTTTTATGTAGTGACAACGATTTTTGCTGTTGAATATATCATCAGACTTTGGGTTTATAACGATATTCATAAAATTATTTTGGAAGAATATGAAGAAGCCACTTTTCTTGAAAGAAAATTTTCACTTAAAAATGTAATTAAAAAAGCGCTTTTAAAAAAATGGGAATATATAAAATCTCCTTTTGCAATTATTGACTTTTTGGCGATTCTTCCGGCTTATAGGTCGTTAAGAATACTTAGAATTTTTGTAATTTTCAGACTTTTTAAGGTTTTAAGATATACCAAAAGCATAAATACATTTATAGAAGTTTTAGCGAATAAAAAGTTCGAACTAACCATATTATTATTGGCCGTAGGTTTTGTTACATTTATAGGCGGGACGGTCTTATATGTGTTTGAAGCACATACAAATGAAAAAATAGACACAATATTTGATGCAATATATTGGTCTTTAATTACAATATCGACGGTGGGTTACGGAGATATTACGCCTATAACCGAAGAAGGTAAAGTTCTTACAATGTTTTTAATTATCGTAGGAATCGGTGCTATTTCATTTTCTACTTCAATAATCGCTTCGGCATTTACCGAAAAACTTCAGGAACTTAAAACCGACAGGGTTTTCAGGATAATAAAGCACATGGAAGATGTGTATGTATTATGCGGATATTCTAATGAAGCCGAAATTTTAGCTGAAAGATTTAAAAAAGAAAATATTGATTTTATAATTATAGATATGGATGAAGAAAGGGTTCAAAAGGCTACCCAAAGAGAATATATAGCTTTAAAAGGAGACATTACTCAAAAAACGTTTTTAAAGGTTTTGGATTTTGATAAAATATCTAAAATTTTTGTTTTAACAAACAATGACATCAGTAATTCTTTTATAGTACTAAGTGTAAAAGCTTATAGTAAAGGCGCTGAAATTATTGCCCTTGCCAATGATGAAAAAAACATAAGTAAAATAAAAAAAGCCGGAGCCGATTATGCTGTGGTACCTTCAAGGGTTACAGCATTACTTACGGCGGAATATATAGGCAATCCCATTACATTTGAGGTAATTGATGCAATTTTGACAGAAAAAAGAAATGCGATTATAGATGAAATTATTGTAATCAAAGATTCCATTCTTGACGGTAAGATTGTAGGCGAAATAGATTTTGACAAATATAAGCTTATACTTTTTGGCGTTCTTAAAAAAAACGAATCGCCTCTTTTAAATGAAACGCTTCAAATTGAAAAAGGTCATTTTTATTTTAATCCGCCTTTTGATTTAAAACTTGAAGAGGGGGATATATTGGTGGTAATGGGATACAGTGTGAGTGTAAATTACTTTAAATACCATATAGAAAGAAGCAGTATATGAAAATAGCTATTTTCGGATTTGACGATTATGGGGAAAAAGTTGCAAGTTTTTTAAATAAAAAAGATTTGATTATAGCGGTTCTTGATGAAAAAGAAGAGGCAAAGGCTAGGGAAAAACTTTATGATGTTATTAAACTTCACGGTATAGACGATGATGAAATAAAAAAAATAGAAGAGTTTGATCTTGCCATTACTATGTTGCATGATGAAGATAAAAATCTATTTTTATGCCTAACATTAAGGGATTTGTTTCCTAATAAAAAAATAATCGCAAAAGTTTCAAATAAGGATAATGAGTATAAATATAAACTTGCCGGTATAAATAAACTTATCAATCCGTTTGAGGTTACAGCAAACAGAATAATGACAATTCTTAAAAAGCCTCTTACGCTTAAAGTGATTGAAGCAATAATTTTTCAGGATAATAAACTTTCATTTGCTGAAATAGAAATTCCTGAAGAATCTTTTTTGGACGGAAAATATATTAAAGATGTGTATAAAGATATATCAGCTCTTTATAATTTGTTGATTATCGGGATAGTGGATAAAGAAATATCTGAAAATGTTCAATTTGTGACAAAGGGATTTAACCATAAAATAGATAAAGGCGATATTTTAGTTGTGGTTGGAGATATAGAAGAAATTGAAAGGTTTAAAGAAGATTTAAAAAACCTTCCCGGAGGTAAAAGATGATTTCAGTAATTGGAGCTGGTGCTTGGGGAAGCGCGTTGTACTCTGCTATTAAACAAAAAGTTAGTGATGCCCTTATAACATCTAAAAGAAAGAGAAACATTGAAGGTTTTGTAAGTTTAAACGAAGCGCTTAAAAATGAGTATATTTTAATAGCAATAGCTGCGCAGTCTGTAAAAGAGTTTTTAAAAAAAGTTGATTTAAGGGGGAAGAAAATTCTTGTGGCAAGTAAAGGTATTGATAACGAAAAATTAAAGTTTTTAAATGAAATTTTTGAAGAATATGTACCTTCTGAAAACCTTGCGTTTATTTCTGGACCTTCTTTTGCAAAAGAGGTGAAAGAAAACAAACCAACAGCCCTTGTGATAGCTTCGAAAAACATTAAACTGGCTGAAGAGTTTAAATACTTTTTTCCGCCGTTTTTAAAAATATATACGGATAGTGATGTAGAAGGTGTCGAAGTTGCCGGTGCGTACAAAAATGTAATAGCAATAGCAAGCGGAATATGCGAAGGACTTAATCTCGGCAATAATGCAAAAGCGGCGCTGCTAGCAAGGGGGCTTGTGGAGATGGAGAGATTCGGGGAAGTGTTCGGCGCTAAAAAAGACACTTTTTTAGGCGTTGCGGGGGCGGGGGATCTGTTTTTGACGGCAAATTCTACAATGAGCAGAAACTACAGAGTGGGACTTAATCTTGCAAAAGGTAGAATGCTTGAGGATATATTAAACGAGCTTGGTGAAGTTGCCGAAGGCGTTTACACTACAAAAGCGATATACGAACTGGCTAAAAAATTTGATATTTATACACCGATAGCCACAGAAGTTTATAAAATTATTTATGAAAATAAAAAACCGATAAATTCATTAAATGATTTATTAGCTTAACCCAAAAGGGAAAAAGAAGTTTTATTGCGCTTTTTTTACGGCACTCCAAACTATTGAAAGCATAAGTCCTGTTGCAACTACACACATAGCAACTGCTATAAATCCACTAAATCCCATTTTTTCTCCTTTTTTAAGTTTGGATTATTATAACAAAAATTTGTTAAAATTTCTAAAAAAAGTGGAAAAATGAGGTTGGATCAGTATTTGGTTTCAAACGGATTTACATTCAGCAGAAACAAAGCACAGGAAATCATAAAGAACGGATATGTAAAAGTTAATGAAAACATAATTAAAAAGCCTTCATTTAAACTTTTACAAAGTGATACCGTAGAAGTTTTGCAAAAAGAAAGATATGTCTCCCGCGCGGCGTATAAACTTAAAAATTATTTGGAAAAACATAATTTGGATTTTAAAAACAAAACCGTGTTGGATATAGGCTCAAGCACCGGGGGATTTACACAGGTTGCTTTACAAAAGGGTGCAAATAGGGTTGTCAGTGTTGATGTGGGAGATAACCAGTTGCATTTTACACTTAGAGACAATCCCAAAATAGAACTTTATGAAAATACTGACATCAGGGGTTTTACCTACCATGAAAAATTCGATGTTATAGTCAGTGATGTGAGTTTTATTTCACTTTTAAAAATCATAAATAAAATTGACGAACTGGCAAAAAGTGATATTATTTTACTATTTAAACCCCAGTTTGAAGTGGGCAAAGATGTCAAAAGAGATAAAAGAGGTGTTGTAACAGATGAAAATGCCGTTAAAAACGCAAGAGAGAATTTTGAAAAAGAGTGTGATAAACTAGGATGGAAGCTTATAGGCTCGGAAGAATCGAGTATAAAAGGAAAAGAAGGAAACAGGGAATATATATATCATTTTAAAAAAGTTTGATATAATCGCATAAAAAAGGTCTGTTTTGATAAAAAGATATCCTACGCGTAAAATTAAAATCGGAAATGTTGAAATAGGCGGAGATGCCCCGATATCAGTTCAGTCTATGACCTATTCAAAAACCAAAAACATTAAAGACACACTTGAACAGATAAACAGATTATATTTTGCCGGTGCCGATATTGTACGCATTGCCGTTTTGGATGAAGAGGATGCAAAGGCTCTTAAGGAAATAAAGCAAAAATCCCCCCTGCCGATAATCGCCGATATTCATTTTAATTACAGGCTTGGCCTTAAAGCCGCAGAAGTTGTGGATGCTCTTAGAATCAATCCCGGCAATATCGGGGGAAAAGAGAGAGTTAAGGCGATTGTTGAAGTGTGTAAAGAAAGAAATATTCCTATAAGAATAGGTGTTAATGCCGGAAGTTTGGAAGAACATCTTGAAAAAAAATACGGACAAACGCCTAAAGCAATGGTTGAAAGTGCGCTTTGGCATATAAAATTTTTAGAGGATTTGGATTTTTTTGATATAAAAGTTTCTCTTAAAGCCAGTGACGTTCAAAGAACGGTTAAAGCATACAGGTTGTTAAGACCGTTGGTTGATTATCCTTTTCATTTGGGTGTAACCGAAGCAGGTACTAAATTTCACGCTACAATCAAAAGCGCTGCGGCGTTCGGGGCGCTGCTGCTTGAAGGAATCGGCGATACGCTGAGGGTTTCTATTACCGGTGAGCTTGAAGAAGAGATAAAAGTAGGTAAAGCCATACTTAAAGATTTGGGGTTTATAAAAGAAGGTGTAAATATAATTTCCTGTCCTACCTGCGGGAGAATTGAAGTGGACCTGCCTCCAATCGTTGAAGCCGTTGAAAAAGCCACAAAAGATATCAAAAAGCCGCTTAATCTCGCCGTTATGGGATGTGTGGTAAATGCACTAGGCGAGGCAAAAGAAGCCGATGTAGCTATAGCCTGCGGTAAAGGATACGGACTTATAATAAAAAAAGGTGAGATTGTGGGTAAATACAAAGAAGAAGAACTGCTTGAGAGGTTTTTAGATGAAGTGAAAAAGGAAAGCGAATGAGTGCGGAAATGATGATATACATAATAAGCGCTTCTATTTTTTCAATTGCTTTTATATTTATAATTATTCTTCTTAGAAAAGTGGAAATCACAGAAGAGAGGATATTAAAAATATTAGGGGAGGATGCAGAAAAAATAAAGGAGGCCAAAAATGATGAAGAGCTTAAAAAATTAATCAGGGCACTTCCTAAAAAGAAAAGGACAAAACTGAAAACCTTTTTTGAATCGCAGGATTTATATGATGCCGTAAAACATATTAAAAAGCATATATTAAAAATTAATGACGCAGAAAATTCAGTCGCAAATCGGGATTAGCCAAAACTTCATCTATTACTATTTCATAATTTTCTTTTGCTTTTTCAAGCATTTTGAATTTTTCTTCATTTTCAGATAAAATAACACCAATATCGATGGGGTTTTTTGTGGCTTTTAACTGTTCAATTAATTTATTGTCATCTGTTTGGATATATAAGCTTCTATATTGTAGTGTCGCCAGAGAATCTTTGTAAGGATAAGTGATTTTCAGAATCATTAAAAACCTTTTTTATAAAATTTTAACATAAAGGAATAAATTTTGGAACTTTATAATCTTGATATTGAAAGAGGTATTTTAAGTGCAATACTTTTTGACGGCAAAATATATGAAGATGTCGCCGCGATTTTAAAACCCCTTGATTTTTATCTGCCTTTTCATCAGAATCTTTTTGCCGCAATGGAAGAACTTTATAAAAAAGACTATCCGATTGATGAAATTTTTTTAAAAGACCATTTACTTAAACAGAATAAATTTGACGAAGAGCTGTTTTTGGAAATTTTGGGAACGGCTCCAATTGAGGCTGTGGAAGCATACGCAAGGGAAATAAAAGATTTAGCCGTAAAAAGGGAGCTTATCCATCTTTCAAACGAAATAAAAAAAACAGTGCTTGAAGAGGATAAAAAGGCTATAGAAGAAGTAGAGGAGATTCAGGGAAAACTTTTCAGTATAGCAACATCAAATCTCGCAGGCGACTTTAAAGAATCTGATACAATAATAAACGACACGCTGGAATATATTAAAACACAAATCAGCAAACAAAACAAAATAGTAACAGGACTTGATACCGGATTTGTGGAACTAAACAGAATGACAAGCGGTTTCGGGGAAGGGGATTTGATAATTTTGGCAGCCAGGCCGTCTATGGGGAAAACGGCCCTGGCTTTGAACATAGCTCTGAATGTAATTAAAAAAAACAAAGGCGTTGCCATTTTTTCACTTGAAATGCCGGCAGAACAGCTGATGCTGAGGATGCTAAGCGCCGCTGGGAAAATACCCCTTCAGGATTTAAGAAGGGGTAACCTTGATGACAACCAGTGGAGCAAACTCACAGCCGTAGCCGATGAACTTAGCGAAAAACCTTTGTTTGTGGATGATGAGGGTAATGTAAATATTCATACGATTAGGGCGAAGCTAA
>Ga0256842_1002815_pt1 | contig 12064 bp, 12 predicted proteins | sample 4559240metaG_FD_185973 | JGI IMG/M metagenome (GOLD analysis project Ga0256842, IMG submission 185973) | Hydrothermal vent microbial communities from Guaymas Basin, Mexico - 4559-240 | ecosystem: Environmental > Aquatic > Marine > Hydrothermal vents | place: Mexico: Guaymas Basin | collected...
GCCATTTTAAAAAGCCTATTTTTATAAGGATGAAACTTGATAATGGTATTATTAAGTTTTTTGTAATTGGCGTTGCAACAACAAAAAAGCTCTGTACGAAAAAAGTATCATATTTCATTGTAAAAGAACAGTTTTTGACAGACTTTTTGACAAGTGCAAGATTGCTTAAATTTTTATAATCCTCAATATAACAAGATTTTATTCTATGTCAAGTATTTATGATGCAAAAAACAAGCTATACATAAAAAATTATTTATAGATAAAAACTATCCCTAATATTTCATAATGATTTCTATAATTTCGTTATTCGGCGTTTAGTAAGAGTTTTTTTCTGACGTTGTGGGATACGAAAATCGTCGGTATTTACTGCAACATACATACCTTTACCAAAATATTTTTTATCCATAAATCTGTCGATAAGTTCGGAAATCGTAGCCCAAGATGTTCCAAATATTGCAAGAAGAGTGTTTGGTATATATAAATTTCTTTTTCAAATTATAGCAATTTTTCTTTGTTGGACAAATAAAATTATGAATTTTAATAAAAAATTAAAATCAAATGTCAGAAAATTTTAATGTTTTCGTTTATAAAAAGTGGAGGTGAAAAAAATGAGAGGTTTGTTGTTTGTGGCTACGCCCGGTAGCGTTGTTTCAAGAAAAGACAATAATATTGTAATAACAAACGAAAACGGCACTCATAAGATACCGATAGGCGCCATAGAGCATATATTTTTATTCGGCGGCGTTCATATTACTACGCCAACAATAAGATTCGCTACTACGAAGGGTAAATTTATATTTATGCTAAACCAGTTCGGTAAGACGGTCAGCGTTTCTATGCCCGAGCCGATAACGAGCGATTATAGGATTAGGCTTTCTCAATATGAATTGTTGAATAATGAAAGCAAAAAACTAAATATCATAAAAATGCTTTTGAAGATAAAGGCAAAGAATGTTGGTTATATTTTAGGGCTTAACGAATCGAAATACAACAGAAGCCTATACATAAAAAGCCTTATAAATAATATAAAGTTCGACACTCTTCAAGAGGCTTTGGGTATAGACGGCAATTTAAATTCCGCTATGTTTGATTTTTTTAGGGATAATATGTTGCCCAAAGGATTTGATTTTGAGGTAAGACAATATCATCCGCCAAAGGACCCTGTCAATACGCTTTTGTCTTTAACTTATAGCGTTTATTACTCGATTTTGATACCTATGGCAATATCTGAAGGGTTTGACCCGTATCTTGGATTTTTTCACATAAAGCGTGGTAGGCATGCGGCGTTTTGTTCGGATGTGATAGAGGTTTCCCGCCCGTGGCTTACATTTTTTGCGTTTCAACTTTTGCAGGACGGATTTTTTCATCCGATGGATTTTTCTGTAAACGATAACGGCTGTTTTATGAAGAAAAAGGCATTAAGGGCTTACATAAAAATTTTTAGCGAAAGGATTATTCATAAAGAAGACTCGTTTCTGGATTATAGTTTTCAATTTTTGAGAAAACTGAAGGAGATAATATCCAAATGAAGTTTTTAATCACCTACGATATTAGAAACCGTAAAAGATGGTATAGGGTGTTTAAAATATTGAAGGAAAAGGGTTTAAACGTTCAACTTTCGTGCTTTGAAGTAGACATAAACGAAAAAGAGATGGAAGATTTGCTGTTTGAGATACAAAAGATTATCGATTGGCAAGAAGATAGCGTTTATTGTTTTCCCATAAGTAAATACGCGGTTGGTATGACGACCAAATTGGGTAAAAACGAAGATATAAACGAAAGTGTGGTTTTATGAGCAGGATTGAGAAGTTTATCGTTATATACGATATAGAAAACACAAAAATAAGAACGAGATTGTCGAGATTGCTTTTTGAATACGGCATAAGGACACAATTTTCGGTATTTGAAGTTGAAGTAAAAAATAGGGAATTTAACAGGTTTATCAAAATGCTTGAGAAAAAATTAAAAAACGATAAGGATAAAATATATGTATATCCGTTAGATAAAAAAAGTGTTAAAAATATTAAAAGAGCGGGTAATCTTGAAAATTCAATAATAAATGATTTTTTTATTTGACAAAGGGGTTTTGTTTGTTTATGTTGAGTGAAATATTTTTTAAAAAACTAACCGGAGGGCAACAATGAAACTCAACTATTATCAATTGATAAGTTTGGCGGGTTTATTGCATGATGTTGGAAAAATAAAACAAAGGGCGGAATTGCCTATAAAAAACGAGTTTAACTGGACTTACTGCCCTGAAGATGAGCATCATAAGTCGAAATATGTTCACGCCGCACATACTGCCGATTTTTTAGATTGGTTTATTGATAGATTCAAGATTGAAACTGATGAACAAGAAAACAACCTTGTTAATATAGCAGCATATCATCACAAAAGGGGTGATGGTGGAGCATTGGAAGAAATTATAAAGAAGGCAGACAGACTTTCAAGTGGATTTGAAAGGGAATCAAGCGACAAAAGCGGAAAATATAAAGAAGACAGACTTGAGAGTATATTTTCTCAAGTTTGGTTAAATAAAAAACCAAAAACACATTATTACCCTATTAAGGAATTGTCGTTTGATATTACACCTGAAGAGAAACCGTCTTCTGACAATAAAAAAGAGTATAAAAGGTTATACGAGAATTTTAAAAATGATTTACAAAAAATCAAAAAAGACCAGCAGTTCGATGTGTTTTGGGATGCAGTTGAGCATCTTTATGAAAAATACACTTGGGCTATTCCTTCATCTTCCTTTTATTCATATCCGAGAATTTCTCTGTTTGACCATTCAAAAACGACTGCTGCAATAGCTCAGGCGTTATACGGCTTTCATAAAAGCGGCAATACTCTGTCTGCTGAGAAGGTAAGAGATGTAAAAGAAAATGAGTTTCTGCTTATTCAGGGTGATTTTTCCGGCATTCAGAATTTTATATTTTCAAGGATGGGCGAATCGAATAAATTTGCGGCAAAAATTTTAAGGGCAAGGTCGTTTTTTGTTTCTCTTGCTACGGATTTAGTGGCTTATGAGATATGTAGAAGGCTTGGCTTGACAAAGGCTGCAATAATTATGAACGCAGGTGGCAAGTTTACGCTTCTTTTGCCGAATACGCCGGAATCCATTGAAACAATATATGCAATTGAAAAAGAGACCAACGAATGGTTTGAAGATATAACCTTTGGCGAAACAAGAATGGTTATCGCATTTGTAGAAGCATCTGATAAAGATTTTCAAAGCGGTGCTTTTTCCAAAAAGATGGAAGAGCTTGTAAGTAAATTAGAGATTAACAAACTTCAACCAAAACCGACCAAGATTGTTTTTGATGATTATTTAAAAAATATTTCAGCAAACGGCGTTTGTAAAGTTTGTGGAAAACATCCTGCAAGGGAAGAAGGCTCAACACCTATTTGTGAATTATGCAATAAGTTTAAACAGTGGGGTGAAAAACTCGTCAGTTCGGATTTTTTCTCGATTCAAGGTAAGAAAGACGGTTTTCTTAAGTGGTTTGATGTAAGTTTCAAAAAAGACAATAATGCTTTGCTTATATTTGACTTGAAAAACAACGATGAGTTTAAGGGTTTTGCAAAAACGAGAATATCCGGCTATGTGCCAAGGGTTACCAAAGAAGACGATGATTTCGGAAAATATAAAGATTTTGAAGAGTATAGCGGCGTTGGAAGTATAAAAACATTTGCTATGATTGCTGAAGATGCAAAAACGCCAAACCAAAAAGGTGAATTTGTTGGCGAGGGCTTTTTGGGGATTTTGAAAGCCGATATCGATAATTTGGGAAGAATTTTTATAGAAGGATTTAAGGATAATATCAGCATTTCCAAGATTGTTTCATTATCAAGAATGATGGATCTGTTTTTTACAGGTTGGCTACAAAATATTATAAAAAATGAGTTTAAGTCGGTTTATACCGTTTTTAGCGGTGGGGATGACCTTTTTTTGATTGGTCCTTTTAATCAGATAGTGGAACTTGCAAGAAGGATAAATAAACATTTGAAGGATTATACAAAAAACGATGATATTCATATAAGTTGCGGAATATACTTTGCCAAAGACAAGATACCGGTTTATCAGATGGCTGAAGAGTCGGAATTTATGCTGGAAAAAGCGAAAGGAAAAGGAAAAGACAGGATAGGAGTCTTTGGACGGGTGGTTAAGTGGGATGAATTTGAAGAAATGATGAGCGATGAAAAGATAGAATATTATCTGTCTGAAATAAGTAATAGTTTTAGGTATTCTCTGTATCAATATGTTAACAGCATTGAAAGATTGAATGATAAATCCAAAACGGCAAGAGACTTAATGTGGAAGCCGTTGTTTTTGTATCAGGTTTATAGAAATGTGGATAAAGATTTAAGGGCTGATTTTATTGAATCATTTATCGAATATTTTGAAAAATATGGCGGAGATTTTTATATACCGCTAAGTTATTACATTTATAAAAACAGGAGGAAGTAGAAGTGAACAGAAATCAAGGTTACAAACAAAAGGTGCAGATTGATTATTACAAAATTACACCCGATGATTACTTCGTTGATAAGGATACTGTCAGAGAAAATCTGTTTAGTGTGGATGCTGATAAGGTAGCCGAGAGTTTTAAAGATGGTATGAGAAGTAGCCAGGTGAGAAAATTTTACGATGAAATTCTTAAGAGAAAAATGATTATTGAATTGGCTGAAGACAAGAAAAAAGCATTTATTAGACAATTGCCATATATTAAAATGATAATTTCAAAGGCTACTTACGGTAATAGTAGAAAACCTAAAACTGTTAGCAATAATTTTAAAAGATTTTTGGAAGATAATATTAAAAACATCAAAGAATATGAAGAGTTTAAGGTTTTTTGCGATTTTTTTGAATCTGTTGTTGCCTATTCGAAACAATATTTAGGAGAATAAAAGGAGATAAAACTATGCTATTAAAAGAGATTAAACTTATTTCCGGAGTAATAATTTTAAAAACAGGTCTTCATATAGGTGCGGGAAGTGATGAGATTCATATTGGCGGAATAGATAATCCTGTCGTTAAAGACCCTTTGACAGGTTGGCCTTATATTCCTGGTTCTTCCTTGAAAGGAAAAATTAGAACGTTGCTCGAGTGGTCGACTGGTAGGATTGATAAACATAATGGAAAACCTTGGGCAACATCAGATGGAGATGACCCTATAGCTAGAATTTTTGGAAACGGTTCTGTAAAAGAAAATTATGACGGCGGGCCTACAAGAACAAGTTTTTCCGACTGTTTTATAGTGGAAAATAAAGCGAAAGAGATGATAGAAAAAGGTGCATTAACCGAGGAAAAAATAGAAGTTTCTATAAATAGAGTAAAAGGAACGGCTATTAGTCCAAGAAGAATGGAAAGAGTGCCTGCTGGTGCCGAGTTTGAGTTTAAGATATCTTATAAAATTTATGATATGGGTGATAACGGTCAAAAAGACGAAGAAAACATAAAACTTTTGCTTATGGGTATGAAATTGCTCGAATATGATGCTTTGGGCGGTTCAGGTTCAAGAGGATACGGCAGAATAAAATTCGATAAGGTTACAATCAACGGTGAATCTGTGGATTTGGACGGTGTTGATGTTAGCGGTAGCGCATTTGAAAAATTTGCGATATAGGAAATAGTTATGCAAAGTTTAAAAATAACTCTAAAATTCCTGTCTCCTTTAGGCTCTCTATTGCAAAGCGATACCATTTTTGGACATTTTGCTTGGGAATTAAAATATCTAAAAGGTGAAGACGGGCTGAAAAAACTCCTTGATTCATTTGAAAAAGAGCCGTTTATAGTGTTTTCGGACGGTTTCGTAAAAGATACTGTATGTATGCCTTTTCTAAAGCCTAAGGGATTGAAGGATGCAAAGGAATTTATCTTAAAGAAAGATAAAAAGACAGATTATTATTCAAAAATGAAAGAACTGAAAAAAGCCCGATTTGTGAAGGTTGAAGATTGGGTTTTTGCTGATAGATTGAATTTATTTGATTTGTATGATTTTATTGAAGATGAAGAGACTTCAAAAGGTGCGATATTTATTAGAAACAGTGTTAACCGTTTGAGTAATAATGTGCAAGAAGGTTTATATTCTACTAAAGAAGTGTTTTATAAAAAACCGATAGATATTTATGTCAAATTCGCTTCAGATGCAATTACAAAGGAAGAGATAAGAGAAGCATTTGAAAGCATAGGAAAATTCGGGTTTGGAAAAGATAAATCTACCGGAAAGGGCAGGTTTGTTGTGGAAACTGTTGAGGATAATCCGAAAATATTACAAAAGAAGAACAGCAAGCATTTTATTAGCCTTTCAAGTGGTGTATATGATGCGGATTGCGAAATTTTTTACGGCAAGACTTTTACGAAATTTGGAAAACATGGCGGTGATTTGATTTTTGGTAATCCGTTCAAGAATCCTGCGGTGCTTTACAAAGGCGGTTCGGTGTTTAAAGTTAATAAAACAAAGGAAATCTACGGCAGGGCTTTGAAAATATCGAATTATAATGGTCACTATCACAACGCCTATATGATACCTTTGTTTGTTGATGTGGAGGAGTAGATGTATAAATTTAAAATCACTCTTGAAACCGTTACGCCTATACATATCGGTAGCGGTCAAGAGTATTATCCAACTGAGTATTATATAGATAAAAACAGTAAACGTCTTTATGTTGTTGATGAAGGTAAGTTGTTAGATAACGTGGAAAATGGCAGAGAGCTAAATAAGTTTATAGAGCTTTCTTCTACATATACCACAAAGAATAGCGCACTGTTGGAATTTATAAAGAAATATTCGAGTAACGCGTATAGATATATCGTAAATTTAGAGTCGAGGGCGTTTAAGTATTTGACAAGTCGAGAGAGCGCTTTTAGTTCGGGTGTATCTAAATTTATCAGAAATAGTTATGACGATAAACTGTATATCCCGGGTTCTACATTTAAAGGGTCTTTAAGGAACGCTTTTATAGATAGGATTATAAGAGCATTATTAAAAAAATACAACTACGAAAGCGATACTGTTGACAATAGAAAGTCTTTATTTAGAAAGATAGGTTTGAAGTGCAAAGATTTGGACGTTCTGTTAAGAACCAGTTTTCCCGATGCTCGCGGCAACGCTCAAGATGATATATTTAAGTTTGTTAAGGTTTCGGATTTTTTGCAAAACGGCGATGTTGAATCTAAAATTTACAGGGTTTTTTCCATAGGCAAACCCAAAAATAACGTAAGGGATATTAAAGCAATTCCGGATATATTGGAATGCGTTACCTCTAAATGTTTATTTGAAGGGCATTTAACAATAGATTCGTTACTTATGAAAAATTTAAAAAGGATTGAAGATAAACTTGGAATAAATGTTTTTATAAGAAATGAGGTGAACGCAAACAACTTGGCTCAGATGTTAAGAATTGCAGGTGTCAATCATTATTTATGGGAATCTAATGTTTTCAAATATGACGATTTGACCGTAAAAAATCAAGATTCTGCAGGGGTTATAGGTTCTGATAGCGTAAAAGTTGGCAATTTTATTCTTGGTAAACTGCCTAAGGATAGTTTTTATATTAAAATGGGTAAGCACGGCGGAGCTGTTTCTAAAACTATCAACGGGTGTAGAGAGATAAAGATTAAAGGCAGAGATATACCTCAAGAAGAGCAAACAACCCTTTGGCTTGCAGGCGGATACCCTATGGGTTGGGTAAAGGGCAAAGTAGAGGAAATGAATTAATGTCTCAATCCATCTTTCTTCTCTTTTCTCATAAATTGACAAAAAAGCAAATTGCGGATTTGGAGTCTGTTGGAATAGAAAAAATAGTTTATTTGCCGAAGGAATTACAGATACTTTGGAGCAATGTTCCGCCGGATAGTGTGGTTATTTCAAAATATTTGCAGCCTGTTGTTGAGTGGTTAAGTAATTTGGCTAAAAAAGACGATTGGGTTTTGATTCAAGGGGATTTTGGCGCTGTGTTTTATATGGTGGATTTTTGTTTTAATAACGATTTGATTCCCGTTTATTCGACTACAAAAAGAATGGCGATTGAAAAAATTGAAGATGGTAGGTTGGTTAAAATATCTGAGTTTGAACATGTTGCGTTTAGGAAATATGAAAGGTGGAAAAAATGAACTTGGCTGTTGTATTGATTAGCGATCAGACAATACCTAATGTGGTTTATCTTAAAGAGATAAGGGAAAAGTGGGATAAAGTTTTGTTTATCACGACCGAAGGCATGGAAAAAAAGCAGAAGTCGGAAACGATTGCAAAAGCTTTAGATAATTGTCCGTTTGATAAGATTGTCGTTGATGAAAATATGATTTTTGATGTAACGCAAAAGCTTGAAAATTACTTTTCAGAGAATAATTACGATAAAGCGTTTGTCAACATAACAGGCGGCACAAAAATTATGTCACTTGGCACATATATGTTCTTTAAAGATAAATCATTTGTTGAGAACATAGTATATTTACCTATAGGTAAGACAACTTACAAGCAACTTTACCCTATGGGTAAGGATGGTAAAGCTAAAGATATACCATTATCGTATAGAATGAGTATTGAAGAATATATAGAAGCTCTGGGATTAAAAATAGAACAAAGAGGGAATATTGTAAACAAAGAGCTAACTTTGAAAATCTTTGATGTGTTTTCTGATAAGTATTGGATTTTTAATGAGATTACACAGATTTTAAGAGAATATAGAACCAGTGACGGTCCTAAGAAACTTTCGAAATCTGAAGATATAGAAAAGGTCAAGAGTTTCCTAGAAGTATTGGGTTTTGATTCCAACCGATTCGATTTTAAGAGTAACAGGAAATGGATAGACTACTTTAGCGGCGGGTGGTTTGAAGAGTATATTTATCTGAAAATTTCTGATTTAAAAGGAAAATGTTTCGATGATGTTGTATTTAACTTTAAGCTTAAGCCTAAAAATGAAGAAGTTAAAAAAGATAATGAGTTTGATGTCATTTTCATAAGAAGCAACAAACTTGGTATTATTGAGTGCAAAACAGGAAATATGGAGAACCGTGATATAACAAATGTGTTTTATAAGGTGGCATATTTAAATAGAACATTTGGACTGTCTGCAGAATCTTATATATCGTTTTTGAGCAAAAATATTTTCGATAAAGAAGGCAATCTTAAAAATAATATTAAAGAGAATAGTAAAGTCTTTAATGTTAAAGTGATAACCGAAAGTGATATTGGCAATATGGGAGAATTTTTCAAATGCAAATAGGTAACTTTAACTTTTCAATTATAGAGCTTAAATTTGAGCCGGTTGAGCGGGATTATCGATTTTACGGCTCATATTACAGAGGAATGCTTGGTCGCTATTTAAAAAGAAGATTTTGTGTGTTAAGGGATGCGGACTGCGACAGTTGTCCTTTAAACGATAAGTGTCTATATATGCTGTCGTTTGAAAAATACAGGGACGTTTTGTTTCCGCCGTATGTGATAAACAGGGCTAATAGAGATGGTCTAAGGGTTGTGTTTGTCGGTAGTTTTTCGGAGTTTAGCGAAGTTTATCTAAATGCCTTTAAGAATCAACTTAAAATAACCGATGCGGGCTTTATAAATCCTTTTTCAAACGGTTTATATTCAAGAAAGATTTTAACAAATGCCGTAGATATAGCGGAGATGGATTTTAAAAGCGACAGTTTGATTTTGGATATAAGGTTTGTTAGGCTAAAGAAAAACTCAAAGATGATATCGTGTGAAGAGCTTGAATTTAACGATATCTTAAAAGCCATTGAAAAAAGAATTTATCTTATCAATAAATTTTATGGGGATAAATCATATAAGGTCTTTATTCCCCCTTTTGAAGGTAAGTGGGAAAAAACGGCGTGCAATTATGAAAATGTTAAACGCTATTCAAATAGGAAAAAACGCACAATGAACATACCGTCTATGAATTGCACTTTTAAGCTGTATGGCAATATAGAAGAGATATATCCCTATCTTTATTTGGCTAATCTTTTAAATATAGGCACAAACGCATCGATGGGGTTTGGCGGGGTTTTTTTAGATTCTTAATTCAGTTAGGTTTAGGATTTTGACGTATTTTTCTTCTTTTTCAAAATCGAGATTGAAGATATCGGCATTCTCAAACGTTTCTACACAAACACCAAAACCGAACGCAAGCGGGACGGGAGCGCTAAAGAAAAACAGTCTTTTTGACATTTTGTAATTTTTCGTGTCGTTGTAGTGTTTATACATTTCCCTTACGTATGTGCTCCAGTTTTTGAGCGGTATGTCTCCCTGTTTTGAATTTAGTTCGCATTGCATAATATCGTATTCTAAATAATGCTTATCAAGGAAGTGTTTTACATCTCCTATCGGATTATGAGAAGCAAGATAAAATACCATCGCAAGCGTTTTGCTTGATTGGGAAGAGTAGGCGCATCTGATATGTTTGGTGTTTTTTGGTATTTCCTTTAAATTTCTTGGATTTTTGTTTCTATAGTCTATAACCGCGTAGTATTTTCCCGCACTGTAATGATAAGCTACAAATGGCTCCTTACATCCCAAAAGTGCTCCTATGCAGAACGAAAATGTGGACGGAGATAGAAACGACAGATGTAAAACACTGATTTTGTCATCAATCTTCGATTTTAATTTTTTTATTTTCTTGTGCGCATCCAAGATTGAATGTTTCCAACTTTTATCGTCTATAAAGTTTTTGTCTGTGTAAAACACAAAATCTTCATCATCCAAGCCGTATAATTTCTTTATCGATTTTATTTTTACGTTAAATCTATCTTCTATAATTCTTACCATTGTTTTTAGGTTATAGAATGCCGCTTCTTTGGGCGTGTTTTGTGTTGTTGATGGCTTTGTGGCTATGCAGAAAGGTAAATCTATCTTGGTATCGTTTAATATATAGAGCAATTCTTTTAGGTTGCTTGTGATATCTTTATGTATAAGTTTCTTTCTGTTTTCTTTTGATATAATTTCTTTTTCTTTTATAAATTCTACATCAAGTATATTGCCTGCGGTATCCAAGACTCCGCTAAATGAGTAATTTTCTAATGTATATGGATTTTTAGAGATTAACGACGCCACTAAGGCGAGCATAAAAGAATTTCCGCTAAAATCATCTTCAAAGAAAACAAAGAAGTTTTTGTGTGTTAAGTTTTTTGTTATGGTTAAAGTGTTTTGTATATTGTTTTTAAATGATTTTAAGAACCGATTATTTAACCGTATAACATAAAGTGTTGATAGTTTTGAGCCCTTTTTGCCTACAATGGGAAAATAGGCTTTGGTAATTTCATTATCGAGCAACTCTTGAATTGTATCTTCATCAATCTTGATAATCGATGAAAACAGTTTTAAATTTATTCTGCTCTTATGCTTTCTTAAAAACAAAAGCGCTTTGGTTTTGAATGTGTGCGGTGTATCTTTGTCCGATATGGCTTCAAATATTTCCTGTTGCAAGTTTGTATCGGGCAGCATTGAGTATGATTCAAATAGTATTTCTAATTCTTCCAACCGTTCATCATTCATAAAAACTCTATTTCAAGATTTTCTTTTAGAATCTCGAGTTTGTCTATGTTTGTTTCTATGTTTAGCCTTTTTGGCAGTGTTCCAAAGAATATTTCTTTGTTATTTGCATAGAGTTTTGCTATTAAGCCCGCGTACTGCTCATCGAATTTAATGGTTATTACTTTATCTTTTTTAATCATCTCTCCAAATTTTGTTTGTATGAATTTTTCATAAGAAGCTGCCGCCATTGAATGTTTGTGTTTATTGATTATGTTTTTTTCTAACTCTGTTTCTTTGATGTTTATAGTGATTGTTGATGATGTGTTGGCTTCTTCTTCATAAAAAAGAGAATCTATAGTTAAAGCCATACTTCTTTTTATTTCGTGTTTTCTGAATTTTTCTTGGAATGAATTTGGTGTTGCCTTCATACCCACTATGTTTTTCGGTAAATCTATATCATTATAGAGATAATCTCGCATAATATTTAGATATTTTTCATCTATTTCGTCTATATGTATAGCTTGGTTTAGCGTATCTTCGTCTATGTATCTGATTATGCTTTCAAGTGCCCATGTATCTTTTGATTT
>Ga0256842_1002816_pt1 | contig 12062 bp, 9 predicted proteins | sample 4559240metaG_FD_185973 | JGI IMG/M metagenome (GOLD analysis project Ga0256842, IMG submission 185973) | Hydrothermal vent microbial communities from Guaymas Basin, Mexico - 4559-240 | ecosystem: Environmental > Aquatic > Marine > Hydrothermal vents | place: Mexico: Guaymas Basin | collected...
AATAATCTATCAGAGAGCTTTAAATTATGATTAACATATCCACACCTTGAACAGGTTTTAGAGCTTGGAAACCATCTGTCGGCAATTATTATATTATTACTTCTCAGCTTGGATTTATATTCAAGCTGCCGTTTAAACTCATACATTCCTATATCACTAATAGCCTTTGCAAGATGATGGTTTTTGAGCATACCCAATACATTCAAGTCTTCAATGACAAGGGTTTTGTAGTTTTGTGTTAGGTATGTGGTTATCTTGTGTAGATAGTTTTTTCTGATATTTGATATTTTCCAATGAAGTTTTGCTATTCTGTTGGATAATTTCCTATAATTCTTTGAGAATGGTGTTGTATCTTCCTTTTTTCTTGGGTGTTGTCTTTTGCTTAAGCGTCTCTGAAGCCTTGTTAAGCGTTTTTCATACCTTTTTAGAGTTTTTAAGTTTTCAAAGAATTTACCGTCTGAAAGTGTTGCAAATTTCTCTATACCCAAATCCACACCAACCTTTGCTTGGCTTTCGCATAGTGGGTATGGATTATTAACAACTTCTACAGCAAAGGATATAAACCATTTACCGGCTTGATTTGATATAGTAGCGTTGAGTATTTTACCGTCAAATCTTATGCTTTCTTTCATTCTTACCCAACCGAGCTTTGGTATCCATACCTTTTTGCCGTCTGTCTTTACTTGGTCGCCGCCTATATAGAACGAGGGTCTATTTCTTTTCTTGCTTTTAAATCTTGGTCTTTTACGGTTCCCTTTAAAAAACTCATTAAAAGCCTTTTGTAGATAGATAAAAGGCTGTTGAGAAGCGTATTTAGTTACCTCAAAGACAAAAGGATACTGCTTTTTCTTAATAGAGTTAAATCTTTTTTTTAATGCAAAAGCATTAGGTTTTTCACCTGCTTTATATTCTTTTTCCCATTCAGATAATGCCAAATTCCAAACAAATCTTGAGATACCGCAGGCTTTCTTGAAATAGGTTATCTGTTTATTGTTTGGTTTAAGCCTTATCTTGTGAGCTAATTGCATTGTTTACCGCCTTTTGCATATCTTCTATTAGTTTTTTGTTTTTATTCGAGCGTTTACCATAGAGCCTTGCAGAAAAAACGGTTATAATTTCTAAGACATCTTTTGCAAGTTCTTCTTCGAACGATGATACATTTTCGCCTTTGTTTATTATAACAACCTCTACTTCTTTAGCTTCACAAAGAGCAAAGATTAACTCGGCACCAAATCTTAACAACATGTCTTTATGTGTAATAACAAGCCTATTAACTTTATCATTAAGAATAAGGTTTATAAGTTTTTTTAAGCCTTTTTTATTATAATTTATACCACTTCCCAAATCGGATATAATCTCAAAATCCCAACCTTTTGTAGCACAATACATTTCCAATACTTTCTTTTGTCTTTCAAGGTCTTCTTTTTGGTCGTAAGATGAAACACGAGCATAAGCAATAGTTATACGACTGTCAGTATTACCTTCTACTTGTGTAAGAATAGATGAGAGCTTATATCTTCTCTGTCCACCTCTTGTTCTTGTATCGGGTTTTATTTTACCTTCTTTTTCCCACCTGCGTAGAGTGGATATAGATACCCCTAATATACGGGAGGCTTCACCAATAGATACTAACCTTTTCATAAATGTAATTATAATAAAATAATAGGTAGAAATCAAGCAGAAAAACATAGATATGGATAGATTTTTACGCAACTGTTAATAACCCCTTAAACAATAAACTTAACCTTTATCTTGTAAAAATAGAATAAAAAGTCAATAGAAATTTTTTACATATTACAATATCCTATAATGATATGTTTTTTATCATTCAAGATTTTTTAGGGGAATACGCTTAATGTTGACAATAACATAAGAAATATTTTATTATTGTCTATAATTTAATTTTTGTAGGAGGATAGTATGGATTTGAGAATTACTGTTTTAGCTGAAAACAGCGTGGTTGTGCCGTTTAATGTAATAGGTGAGCATGGATTTAGCGCCTTTGTTGAAATGCCCGGTTATAATTTTTTGTTTGATACAGGTCAGGGAAAGGCTCTTGTAAATAATGCATTGGCTTTAAAAAAGGATTTATCAAGTATTAAGTTTTTGTATCTATCCCACGGACATTATGACCATGTTGGAGGCATGGCTGAGCTTTTAAAAATAAAATCACCAATTAAAACATATGCCCATCCTGATATGTTTGCAGAGAGATATTGGTTTAAAGGCGGTGTCAAAAAATCAATAGGTGTGCCCTTCAGAAAAGATTATCTTGAAAGTTTAGGTGCTGATTTTGAATTCACAAAAGATTTTAAAGAGTTAGAAAAAAATGTTTTTTCATCCGGAGAAGTTGAGAGGAAAACAGACTTTGAAAGGATAGATAAAGAGATGAAGGTTATAAATAAAGACGGAGAGCTTGTCCAGGATGAGATATGGGATGATTTCTCTATGGCTATAGATACCTCGAAAGGATTGGTTGTTATTTTAGGCTGTGCGCATGCAGGAATAGTTAATATTTTAAATCATTTTATAAAAAAGACGGGTAAAAAAGAGATATATGCAGTTATAGGAGGAACTCATCTTGGATTTGCAACGGACGAGCAGATTGATAAAACTCTTGAAGTTATAGATAAATATAATATACAAAAATTGGGCGCATCCCACTGCACAGGACTTACAGTAAGTGCAAAATTATACAATAGTTTGAAGGATAGATTCTTTTTCGCAGGTGCAGGCTCGGTACTCGAGGTATAAAAAAAGCCCGGGATAGAGCAACCTGTCCCGGGCTTTAATGTATTAAATATTTTTTATTACAAAATGTATCTGTTTAAATCTTTATTCTTAACAACATGTAAAAGCTTCTCTTCCGTATATTTATCGTCTATTTCGATATCCTTTTTTTCTATATCCGGTGCTTCAAAAGCTATGTCTTCAAGTAGCCTTTCTAAAAGTGTATGAAGTCGCCTTGCTCCGATATTTTCCGTTTCTCTATTTACAACTTCAGCAAGCTCCGCGATTTTTTCTATTCCGCTATCTAAAAATTTAAGGTTAATGCCCTCTGTTTTTAAGAGCGCTGTGTATTGTTTGATTAAAGCGTTTTTAGGTTCTTTAAGTATTCTTACGAAATCTTCCTTCGTAAGCGCATTGAGTTCAACTCTAATAGGAAATCTTCCTTGAAGCTCAGGAACCATATCACTTGGTTTTGATTGATGAAAAGCACCGGCAGCTATAAAGAGTATGTGGTCTGTCTTAATTATTCCATATCTTGTGTTGACACTTGAGCCTTCAACTATCGGAAGGAGGTCTCGCTGAACGCCTTCTCTTGATATATCAGGACCGTGGCTTGAACCTTTGCCTGTAATTTTGTCAATTTCATCTATAAAAATAATACCGTCGTTTGACGCTCTTTGTATTGCAAGTTCTTTAACCTTGTCTTTATCTATAAGCTTTTGTGCCTCTTCTTCTTTAAGTATATTTTTCGCTTCTTTAACGGTCACCTTTCTTGTTTTCTTTTTTGAAGGAACTATACTGCTAAGCATATCCTTTAAGCTTGAATCCAAATCGTCCATAGGAACAGCCGCAACTTCCATAAAAGGCATAAACTGCCCGCTATTTTTATTTGAACTTGTTGTAATCTCTATTATCTTGTCGTCAAGCTCTCCCTTTTGAAGTTTTTCTCTAAATTTGTCTCTTGTTTTTGACAATCTCTCCTCTTCCTCGGGAGTGTCATATATGCTTTTCGGCTTTTTTAAAGATGGCACAAGTATGTCTAAAATCCTATCTTCTGCAGCACAAAAAGCCTTTTCTTTGACTTTTTCAAGCTCTTCTTTTTTTATCATTTCATAGCTTATTCTTGCTAAATCTCTAACCATAGATTCAACATCACGCCCTATATATCCCACCTCTGTAAACTTACTGGCTTCCACCTTAACAAAAGGCGCTTTTGTGATTCTTGCTATTCGTCTGGCAATTTCCGTTTTGCCCACGCCTGTCGGGCCTATCATAAGTATATTTTTAGGAACTATTTCCTCTTTTATATCTCCTTCAACCATAGCTCGTCTGTATCTTGTTCTTAATGCAATTGCAATTGCTTTTTTTGCGTTTTTTTGGCCCACAATGTATTTGTCTAATAGACTAACTATCTTTTTGGGTGTTATATTGTCTATCATCTATTTATCTCCTAAAACATCGACTGTTATATTGTTGTTTGTGTATATACATATGGAAGACGCTATTTTTAGTGACTCCTCCGCTATTGTTTTTGCATCCAATTCTGTAAACTTAAGCATAGATAATGCAGCTGATAAAGCATAATTTCCACCTGAGCCTATAGCACACGCATCATAGTCAGGGCTTAAAACATCTCCATTTCCGGATATTATATATGTACTCTTTTTGTCGGCTGCTATCAGAAGGGCTTCTAATCTTCTCAAAACTCTGTCTGTGCGCCACTCCTTTGCAAGTTCTACTGCAGCTCGAGTGAGGTTGCCTGAAAACTCACTTATTTTATCTTCAAGTTTTTCAAATAAAGTAAAGGCATCTGCCGTTGAACCTGCAAAGCCAACAAGAACATTTCCTTCATAGAGCCTTCTTATCTTTTTAGCATTTGCTTTTGCTACGGTGTTTCCCATTGTGACCTGACCATCTCCGCCTATTGCTACAACCCCGTTTCTCCTTACGGAAATTATTGTGGTGCCCCTCATTTCTATCATAACTTGCCTCTTTTTAAGCCGATTTGCTTTTATTTTTTGAAATTAAAACAGCTTTTTGTTCTTTTAAAACAACTCTTTCATCTATAATACATTCATCAATATCGCTTAATGAAGGTATCTTGTACATTACATCAAGCATAATCTCTTCCATTATACTTCTTAAACCCCTTGCTCCAACCTTTCTTTTTATCGCTTCTTGTGCTATGGCTCTTAAAGCATCATCCGTAATCGTAAGTGTCACACCGTCCATTTTAAGCATTTCCGTATATTGTTTTATCAGTGCATTTTTCGGCTCGGTTAAAATTTTTATAAGTTCTTCCTCTTTTAGTTCTTCAAGCGTCGCCGTTACATGAAGTCTTCCTATTAATTCGGGTATAAGTCCATACTTCATTAAGTCTTCAGGTGTAACATTTTCAATAATATTTTCTTTATCCTTTTTGTTTAAGTTTACAGGATTTGTAAAACCTATGCTTTTTTTATTCATTCTTCTTGCTATTATGTCTTGAAGACCCTCAAAAGCCCCGCCACATACAAAAAGTATATTTGTTGTGTCAACCTGTATAAATTCCTGCTGAGGGTGCTTTCTTCCTCCGTAGGGTGGAACATTAACGACACTGCCTTCTATGAGTTTTAACAAAGCCTGCTGAACACCTTCGCCTGATACATCCCTTGTTATAGATGCGTTTTCGCTTTTTCTTGTAATTTTATCCAGTTCGTCTATGTAAACTATGCCCTTTTGCGCCAAAGCAATGTTATAATCTGCTGCCTGAAGAAGTCTGACAAGTATGTTTTCAACATCTTCGCCTACATATCCAGCCTCTGTTAAACTTGTAGCATCGGCTATAGCAAAAGGAACATTTAAAATTTTAGCAAGAGTTCTGGCAAGAAGAGTTTTGCCTGTTCCCGTATTTCCTATAAGTAAAATATTGCTCTTTTCCAAATCTATATTACTCTTTTTTCCAATATTAGAATCAACCCTCTTGTAATGATTATAAACAGCAACGGAAAGAATTTTTTTGGCTCTATCTTGAGATATGATATATTCATCAAGCTTCTTTTTTATTGCTTTGGGCTTTAGATTTTCAGACTCACTACTTTTCTTTTTAAGTGCAACCTTATCTTCGGATAGAATATCCTCGCATAAAGCTACACATTCATCACATATATAAACACCAGGACCGGCTATAAGCTTATTTACTTCGTCTTGAGTTCTCCCGCAAAAAGAGCATCTCAAAGAACTCTTACCGCTATTTTCGGTCGTTTTCATTAATAATCTCCTCTTCTTTTCTTGAATGGATAATTTTATCTATTAATCCATATTTTAAAGCCTCGTCAGCATCCATATAGTTGTCTCTTTCCGTATCTTTTTCTATGGTAGATATGCGTTTGCCTGTATTTTGAGCAAGAATCTTGTTTGTAAGTTTTTTTAATTTTAATATTTCCTTTGCGTGTATTTCAATCTCGGTTGCCTGACCGCTAACGCCTCCTAAGGGCTGGTGAATCATAACTCTGGAATGTGGCAGTGAATATCTTTTACCTTTGGTTCCCGAAGATAGAATCAGTGCAGCCATAGATGCAGAAATTCCAAGGCATATGGTTGTTATGTCGCATTTTATGTAATTCATAGTGTCGTATATCGCAAGGCCTGCAGAAATGCTGCCGCCGGGTGAATTTATATATATAAAAATATCCTTTTCCGGATTTTCCGATTCCAAAAAAAGCAGTTGACTTACGATAGCATTTGAAGCATCATCATTTATCTCTCCGTTTAGCATAATAATTCTGTCTTTCAACAACCTTGAATATATATCGTAAGACCTCTCCCCCTGCGGTGTTTTTTCAATAACTATGGGAACAAGATTCATATCTATTTTTTCTCCTCTTTTGTATCTTCTTTTTTCGGCTCAACTAATTTAGCCTCTTTAAGAAGAAAGTCAAGGGTTTTGTCGCCAAGTATATCCATTTGAATTATAGGAAGCAGATTCTTTTCTTGATATTCTTTGTATAAATCATCAAACTTCATATTTTTGGAAGCGGCTTCTTTTGCTATAAAATCTTTAATTTCATCATTTGAGACATCTATATTCTCTTTTTCAGCTATTTTTAAAAGTATAAAGGTTGTTTTTACCCTTTTTCTTGCATTTTCTTCGAATTTACCCCTTAAATTTTGAGGTTTATACTCTTCCGAATTTACATCTGCTCCCTTGTAGTACATATCTTTAACATATTCCACCATCATACTATTAACTTCTTGATTGACTAAGGTTTCGGGTAATTCAAAATCGTAGTCTTTTATGAATTTTTCCACTATTGCGTCTTTTTGCCTTTCAATTTCCAAAAACTCTTTATTTTTCTTCAATCTGTTTTCTATGTCTTTCATTAAGTCGTCAACAGTTTTGAACTCTTTATTAACTTTTGTTGCAAATTCGTCATTGAGTTCAGGTGGGATTTTGGTTTTTAAAGATGTTAGAGTGATTTTGAATTTAACATTTTTGCCTTTTAGATAGCGCAAAGGGTAATCTTTATCAAAAGAAACCTCTACCTCCTTTGTTTCCGATTGTTTCATACCGTATATTTCTTTTTCAATTTCTTCTATTAAGAGTTTTTTGCCAAGTTCTCCATATATATTCTTGCCTGTTAACTCTTTTATCTGAGTGCCGTCATCTTTGTTAATCGTTTCTATATCCAAAACGAATACATCGCCTTCTTCAGCACCTTTATCACCCTTCTTTTCCTCTAAAGCACTAAATGCTTCCACTATTTGATTTAAAACATTATCCTTTTCTTCCTTTGTTATTTCAATATCTTCCTTCTCAATCTCAATATTTTTGTATTCCTTTAACTCAAATTCAGGTTTTACATCAATTAAAACATCAAAAGAAAAGGGCTTACCGTCCTCAAAAACAACATTTGTTACGGCAAGCTCGGAAACAGGCTGAAGTTTATTATCGCTTATGGCAAAGTCATACGCCTCAGAAACAAGTTCTCTTTGAGTGTCTTCGTCAATATCTTTTTTGTAGGTTTTGATTATGACATCTTTGGGCACCTTTCCTTTCCTAAATCCCTTTATTTTAGCGCTCTTTTTTAAAGCGGATATAATCTTGTCTTTCTTTTCTTCTACCTTTTCAACCGGCACTTCTATGTGAAGTTTTTTCTTTGAAGGTTTCATATCTTCAATGGTTACTTTAATCATAAATCCTCCCAAAAATTTAATTTAAACATTATATCAAAATAATCGCTATTTTCAATTAAAAGTTAAGAAAAGAAGGGTAAAAAAGGAGGATAAAAACAGATAAGAGCAACGAAAATGATATTCGCCACCCTTATCATTGATAAATTGCTTATCCCATAATTTCTTTCATATCGCTATCGACATCGGTTATACCGGAAATATTGAACTTTTCAACAAGAACCTTTAATACATTAGGAGACATAAAAGCCGGAAGCGTAGGTCCCAACTTGATATTTTTAACGCCTAAGAACAATAGTGCAAGCAGCACTGCGACGGCTTTTTGCTCATACCATGCTATGTTGTATGCAATCGGCAATTCATTTACGCTATCAGTTCCAAAAATCTCTTTTAACTTTAATGCTATCAAAGCAAGTGAATAACTGTCGTTACACTGACCAGCATCAAGCACTCTTGGAATGCCACCGATATCGCCGAGGTTTAACTTATTGTATCTGAATTTTGCGCATCCTGCAGTCAAGATGATTGTATCGCTTGGCATCTTTTTTGCAAACTCCGTGTAGTATTCTCTTGATTTATGTCTTCCGTCGCATCCTGCCATAACAACAAACTTTTTGATTGCTCCGGATTTAACGGCATCCACAACCTTATCGGCAAGTTTAAATACCTGCTCATGCGCAAATCCGCCGACAATCTTGCCTGTTTCTATTTCAACAGGTGGTTTGCATTTTTTAGCCATCTCAATCATTTCCGAGAAATCTTTTTGCTTTCCATCTTTTCTGTCAGCTATATGTTTTACACCCGGGAATCCAACATTTGCCGTAGTAAAAACCCTATCCTTATAAGAGTCTTTTGGCGGAACAAGGCAGTTTGTTGTCATTAAAATAGGACCGTTGAATGACTCAAATTCTTTGTCCTGTAACCACCATGCGTTTCCGTAGTTACCTACGAAATTTGGATATTTTTTGAATGCGGGATAGTAGTTGGCAGGAAGCATCTCGCCGTGAGTATAAACATCAACGCCCGTGCCCTGAGTTTGCTCAAGCAACTCTTCCATATCTTTCAAATCGTGTCCCGAAATTAAGATACCCGGATTTTTGCCAACACCTATATTTACTTCTGTAATTTCCGGATGTCCGTATGTTTCCGTATTTGCTTTATCTAAAACAGCCATTCCCTTAACTGCCATCTCACCCGTTTTCATAACAAGTCCGACAAGTTCATCAGCACTTAAATCTTCGGTTGTAGCTGCCATGCCGTCTAAGAAAAACTTCATAACATCGTCGTCCTCAAATCCAAGCACTGCGGCATGGTCTGCATAAGCTGCAACACCCTTCAAGCCATAAATCATAAGCTCCTTTAGTGAACGAATGTCCTCATTCTCTTCAGCCAAGACGCTTGCCTCTTTCGATTTAGCCAAAAAATCTTCCTTGCTTGAACCTGTAAATGTTGCTGAATCGTGCAAACCTTCATCGCTTATATTGTATTTTTTCTTTAAATCATCCCTAATTCTTAAACCTTCTTTTATAGCATCGGCAATCCTGTCCTCGTCGAAATTTACATTTGTGATTGTTGTAAATAGGGCTTTTGCAACATAGTGAGAAGCCTCCTTATCGTATTGTCCGGCTTTTTTGGCAACAACACCAATTCCTTTTGTCACATAGATTAGCACATCCTCAAGATTAGCCACCCTTTCATCTTTTCCACATACACCCCTAACTGTACATCCTTGATTTTTTAGCGTTTCCTGACATTGGTAACAAAACATAAATACCTCCTTGATTTTTGTTATTTCTCATCATATAATAGATAATGTACGATGTATTTGATTTAAGTCAAGAAAAATGAATAAAAAAAAAGCTATAGAATTTTTTTTATATTCTTTCGATATAACGGATGCAGAACAGGAATTTATTGATACGCTCTCTTTAATCACCACTGTCGTTAAAAAAAACAGAAAAGAGATAATATTTTTGGAAGGTCAAACCGGAACAAGTTTCTACTTTTTAATATCCGGAAGCGTAAAATTATTAAAAACAAGTGATAACGGTAAGGAAGCTGTTATACATTTTGCAGAGCCCGGTGAGTTTTTTGCCGAAGTTGCACTATTTATGCATAATATATACCCCGTTACCGCTATTGCAATAAAAAATTCGGAACTTTTGTGTATAGATTCTAAAAAAATGCTCAGTATCATTCAAAATAAACCCTCCTTTTCTTTAAAATTTATAGGGATGTTGGCGAAAAGACTTAGTTATTTAACAAATATAATACAAAATTTATCGACAATGGATGCCGAGGAAAAATTTCTAAATTATCTGAATATGATCAAAAAAGACGACAATGTAGCCACACTAAACATTCCAAAGGGTGAAATAGCACTTCTTCTTGGCATATCCCCTGAAACATTTTCGCGTGTATTAAAAAAGCTTTTAACGGAACATAAGATAGAAATAGACAATAAAAGGATAAAAATAAATGTTTAAGTTCTTTAAGCTTACCTTTATTGCCATACTTCTTCTAATAATTACAATCCTTTCCGCATACATAATAATTACCGATAAGCCTTCTTTATTAAGGGTGCCCATTAATTTTTATCTTCAAAAATACAGTATCTCCTCAAAAATGGACAGGATTAAAATCAACTCGCCCTCCTCTTTTGAGATAAAAGGGTTCAAGATTTCAAAGGACAATATGTCAATATCCGCAGATCTTTTAAGAATATATATAGTGGATAAATCACTGTCGCTGTATTTAAAAAATCCTATAATTAATATTAAATCAAAAAAGGGTGTTTCAAATAAAAAATCGGGTAGTTTTTCAGTTCCCTTTAAAATCGGCAAAGTCAGTATTGAAAATTTGACTTTAAATTTCATAAAAAATTCGCATAAAATAGTTTCAGCTACGCATTGCAATATCACAATAGTAAAAGACACAATTACCTCTGACGGAATTGTTAAATATTCAGATAACGGAACGAATATCTTATCAGATATAAGGCAAATGAAAGGGAAATTTAAGTTAAATCAAAACGGGATTAATTTTAAAACTATTTTTATAGATCCGAATTTATTGTCTGTAGATTCTAACGGTGTAAAATTTAAAACGGCAAAACCTGTAAGAATTAAAAATTTATACCTGCGATTCAATCCCTTTGCAGTTAAGAATATAGAATATCAAAGTAAAATAGATGCAAAGTATAAAAAAACAGGTGCAAGGTTTGATATAAAGGTTTTATTGCACAATAAAATTGTTAAAATGAATATAAATAATTTGAAGATTGAAAATTACAATGCGATAGTTGAAAAAATTGAAGTTAGAGGAATAATTAAAAAAAAACTTAAATTTTCTGCAGAATACAACAATTTTTCTATAGATTATAAGAATGTAACAGCGGAAAATTTGTGCGGAAGTATCGATGTAAATTCCTTAAATAACATAGATACGATAATTAAAAATGGCGAAGCTGCGGTTTATGACAGATGGTATTTTGATTTTTCCAAGAATAGTATAAAGGCGAATATAAAAAATTTAAAAAGCATAGATTTATCCTTTGCCAAATTGTTAGATTTAAAAATAAAGAAAAAAGAGAGCCGTATAAATTTTCTGTTGTCTTCGTCTAATGCAGACAACTTTTTTAAAGCGTTTGTAAAAGAGCCATTTGTAGACGATTTTCAAAGTCTTGATTCTGTAAAATTAAAGGGTGGGTTTTTGTTGAATGGAATGTATGACACAGTTGGCAAGAGGGTTGCAACTACCATAAATGCAAAATTAAACAGTGTAGAATACAAGAATTTGAAAATTGGGAAAGTAGATTTAAAACTTCCCTTTCTATACAATATTTACAAAAAGGCAGACGGATTTTTGCAACTTTATAATATTTCCTACGATAAATACAACTTTCAGGTAAAGTGCAGTATTAAGTCGTCAAATAAAAAAATAAGTATAAGCTATGCACCCATAAAAACAGATGAATTTTACATTGCACCCAATTCGATAACGGTGGATATAAGAAACAGACTTATAGCATCGAGGTTCAAATTTAATTTTAAAAACAAAAAGGTTGCAATGAAAGGGGATTTTAAGAAAATAATTTTAACAAAACAAAACTCCTTTTTTGCAGGTAGCGTAAAGATAAAGGTTTTTGATGGTTTTGCCGA
>Ga0256842_1002817_pt1 | contig 12061 bp, 11 predicted proteins | sample 4559240metaG_FD_185973 | JGI IMG/M metagenome (GOLD analysis project Ga0256842, IMG submission 185973) | Hydrothermal vent microbial communities from Guaymas Basin, Mexico - 4559-240 | ecosystem: Environmental > Aquatic > Marine > Hydrothermal vents | place: Mexico: Guaymas Basin | collected...
TCTGCTCCCATAATATTTATAAAGTTATTCTAGATTATCAACATTGCATCACCGTAACTAAAAAATCTATATTTTTCTTTTACAGCAATTTTGTAGGAATTCATAATAAAATCATATCCTGCAAAAGCTGAAACTAACATTAATAGCGTTGATTCCGGCATATGAAAATTTGTCAATAACCCGTCAATAATTTGGAGATTTTTTCCCGGATAAATAAATATATCCGTCCAATGATTTCCGGCTAAAACTCGTCCATTTTCAGCGAAGCTTTCCAAAGTTCTAGTGGTAGTTGTACCAACCGCAATTACTCGTCTGTTTTCATCTTTTGCTTGATTTATGGTTTTAGCTGTTTCTTTGGAAATTTCACAAAATTCACTGTGCATTTTATGTTCTAAAATATTATCTGTTTTTACCGGCCTAAAAGTTCCTAAACCAACGTGAAGAGTAACGTTGCAAACAATAACGCCTTTTTTCTTAATTTGATTAATAACATCTTCAGTAAAATGTAAACCTGCCGTTGGAGCGGCAACAGAACCTTTTTCCTGAGCATAAACGGTTTGATAAGTATTTTTATCTTCCGAGTTTGCTTTTCTATGAATATATGGCGGTAAAGGTATTTCACCGATTAAATTAATTTCATTCCAAAAATCTGTTTCTGAGAAAAATTTAATTAATCTTGCACCTTCAGAAGAGTAATCAATAACCTTTCCGCGAAAAGAAGGTGAGAAAATAACTTCAGCTTCTTTTTTCAATCTTTTGCCGGGTTTAACCAAACATTCCCAAATATCATCTTCTTTTTGGGATAATAAAAAAACTTCGACATTTGCTCCGGTTTTCTTTTTTCCTTTTAATCTTGCCGGAATAACTTTGGTTGTATTTAAAACCAAAACATCGCCTTTTTTAAAATAATCAACTATATCGGTAAAAATTTTATGTTCTACAGTTTTTAATTCTTTATCCAAAACCAATAATTTTGAAGTTTCCCTTTTTTGTTTTGGATATTGAGCAATTTGTTCTTCGGCGAGTTCATAAAAATAACTTTTTTTATTTGTAAGGGACATTTTTTGCCTCCACTAACACAGCTTTAAAACTACCAAATATAACTTTACTTTCTAATAATACAGGTAGTTTGTAGTCATCATTTGTCAAATAAATTAAAATTTTCCCATTTTGTTTAAATACCGCTTCACTTTGAAGAAGAGGTTCAATCGGGATACATTCTATTTTTCCATAAATAGTTTTTAATTTTACAATCTTATGCACTAATATCGTTGCCGGATAATTTACTCCGTCAACAGTTACATTTACAACTATTTTTTTACCCGGGATTAACTTTTTTTCTCTTACGCTATAAAAGGCACTTAATACATCTTGAGTATTTCCAGGAATATCCATTCTTGTTTGTTTAAATTTATTTTTTTTAAAACTATATCGCAAATAATAAGAAGCTTTAATATTTTGATAATATAGATGAATCCGATATTGATGATACTTTCCTTCGTTTAGCTTTTTTGAATATTTGTATGATATTTTTTTTTCAGGATCCCAGGTTGATTCTGTAAAATCTCTCACTTTAAAAATATGATCAAATGAGGAATTAGTTCTGGTTGTGGAAATAAATTTCACGCATTTTTTGCCTTTATACATAACACTGTCTTTTACAGACAAAGTTGCTTCTCCAGCTGAGATTATTCCATATTTTATTTTGAATTTCAGCTGTTCATTAAAATTAAAAGAAAAGATATTGCCCATTAATACAGACAATATTATTGTTAAAAATATTTTGTTTTTCACATTACATTCCTTAAAAATCTCTATTTTTTCAGTGAATCTATTTTCGTAGAATCAGCTTTAATAGAATCAGGTTTTATTTTTTCATTTCCAAGTTGTTTGATCGCATCAACCGGACAGCCGTTAAAATTATATCCGTCACCATCGGCACAAATACCACAGCCCACGCATTTATCGGCATCAATTACAGCTTTTCCTTTAACCATTGTAATTGCTCCAACCGGGCATTTTGAGACACATAATTGGCAACCGATACATTTATCGGCATTAACTTTAAATGGTTGTTTCATAGAAATCAATAAAATCGAAATCGACAAAATCACCATCGTTATAATCACTATTTTTTTCATTATTACTCCGTTATTTTATTTTCATTTTTTGAGAATATTTTTGCTCAGCCAAACTTGATTTATAAATTTCAACCTCAAACTTGGCTAGTATTTTTTCAAAGTAGGATAATATTGGATATTCTGTGTATAAATGTCCTGCATCAATTAAGGGGATTTTACTGTCTAAAATTGTGTGATAAGTAAAATCGGAGGAGACAAAACAATCAACATTTTTTCGTAATTTAGATAAAAGAGAAGCTCCGGTTCCGCCACAAACAGCGATATTTTTTATTAAATCCGTTTCTTTTTTATTTCCCAGCCATAAGTTTATTTTAGGAACTCCAAGTTTGGATTTTACCATTTCGGCAAAATCTATCAAAGTAAGAGGTTCAGCTAATTTTCCTTGAATTCCCAATCCATATTCAGGATTATTTTTTTGCTGTTTATAGATTTGAACATCAACTTTTTTGTCAGGATGAAAATTTCGAATTTCTCCCACAATTTTGTTCATTTTGAAAGAATCTGAAGAAAATTCTACTTTGATAAGATTAGCGTCGTTTTGTATCATAATCTGCTTTTGTAAAAGTTTACCGCCGTTTTTTTCAATAATTAAAGAAGCTTTGGTATAAAGATTTTGAGGCAAATAGAACGTTGCAAAATAGAAATCCGCATCAATATTGGAATCGATAAATTTTCTATTTTTAAGTCCAAACAAATCTGCTAAAACCGAATTAACTCCACCGGAAATTACATCTAAATTTGTATGAGCTGAAAAAACTCCGATTTTATGCTCAATTAACTTCAAAGTAAGAGAATCCGTAACACTTTTTATGGGACGAAAAATAAAGGGGTGATGAGAAATAATTAAATCCGCTTTTTGATTTATTGCTTGCTGGATACTAATTTCATTAACATCCAAAGTAAGAAATATCTTTTTCACTTCCCAATTTTGCGAACCAACTTGTAAACCCGGATTATCCCAAGAATATGCCAAATTTGGGGCAATTTTGGAATCCAAAAAATTTATAATTTCTTTAATAATCATAATTTATCCTTTTAAACTATTCAATTTTTTTCTTTTAATCATTCTGTTTTTGAAAAATAAAGCCAAAATATAAAACAATCCGTTTATGACAATAATTGTCGCTCCCGGCGGTAAATTTGGTTTGAATGAAACAAACAATCCCATCGCAACAAAAATAAATCCTAAAATGGCAGAAACAAACATCATTTTAGAAGGTGATTTTGTAAAAAGACGAGAAATTGCTGCCGGTAAAGTCAATAAAGAAATAACAAGAATCAGTCCGACAATTTTGATTAGAACGACAATAGTAACCGCAATAACAATCAGCAATAAAATATATAATAAATTTGTAGATAATCCCCGTAATTTCGCTAATTCTTCATCAAAAGAAATGGCAATAAATTGTCTAAAGAAGACAAATACGGTGGTTAAAACAAAAATATTTAAAAACAAAAGCACCCACAAATCAGATTTACTAACCAGCAAAATATTTCCAAATAAAAATGACATTATATCGGTATTATAACCTGGCGTTAATGAGATAAAAATAACTCCGACAGCCATCCCGATTGCCCACAAAGCACCAATCAAAGTATCCTCATTTTCATTAGATTTAATTTTTATTATTCCCAATAAAACCGCTGATAAAATTGCTGCCACAAAAGCACCAATCAGAGGATTTATTCCTAAAAAATATGCTACTCCAATTCCACCAAGAATTGAATGAGCTATTCCACCACTGATAAAGGTTATTCTTTTAATTACAACAAAAGTTCCGGAAATTCCACAGGCAATGCTAGCCATAAAGCCGGCAATAATGGCGTTTTGCATAAAAGCATAATGTAAAATTGCATAAATTATTGTATTCATTATTTAATCCTATAATTTACAACTATGATTGATTTCAGTAAAATCTCCACTATAAAATCCTTGAAGATGAATATCTTTCAGCTCACTAATTTTATGGAAACAAGAACAGCGGTTTACGCAAACAATTTTATTCACAAATTTTGAGACAAAACTGACGTCATGGGTAACTAAAATAATTGCCATATTCTCATTTAAACTTTTTAGTAATGCGTAAATATCCTTTTCCACGTGAATATCCACACTGGCGGTTGGTTCATCTAAAAGAAGAAGTTTTGGTTGTGAAATTAACGCACGAGCAATTAGTGCTCTTTGACGCTGTCCGCCGGACAAATCAGAAACTTGACGGTTCCATAAATCATCTATTTGTAATTTTTTTAAAATTTCATGAGCTGATTTTATTTCTGATTTTTTATAAAAAGGTAAAAACGATTTTGAATTCAAATTACTCAACATAATCATTTCCAAAACATTTATGGGAAAATCAAAATCAAAAGTCGCAAATTGAGGGACATAACCAATTTGCTTTCGAGACAAAATCGGATTTTTATCAAAAATCTTTATTGAACCGGAAACCGGTTGTAAAAATCCAAGCATTAGTTTTAATAAAGTGGATTTTCCTCCACCATTCGGTCCAACAATAGCCATATAATCATTTTTCTCAACTTCGAAATTAATATTGTCTAAAACTATTTGATGATTATATGAAAATCTTACATTTTTGCAATCAACGATCTTGTCCATTTAATTCATTTCCTTGCACATTTTATCGGCAATATTAATTAAATTGTTGTAATAATCTTCAGCCAAAGGATCTATTGACAGAACTTTACCACCAATTTGTTCTGCAATTGATTGTGCGATTTTTTTATTAAATTGTTTTTGAATAAAAATAGTTTTGATATCATTTTTCTGTGCAAAAGAAATAATATCTTCCATTTGAATACTGGTTGGCGTTTTCCCTTCAAATTGGATAGGTATTTGAGTTAGTCCAAATTCATTTGCAAAATATCCCCAACTCGGATGAAAAACCAAAAAAGTTCTATGAGATGTTTTTGAAAACTTAGTTTTTATAATTTGGTGTAATTGAATTAATTTAGCAGTAAATTTATTGAGATTATTTAGATAAAGATTTTTATTTTTGGGGTCAAAAGCAATTAAGGCATTTGCAATGTTTTTAGCTTGAATTTCTACTAATTCGGGACTTAACCAAATATGAGGATCTTTCTGAGAATTTTTAAGATTAGTTTTCTTTGAAATCTTTTTAAAATCTTTATATGATTCCATATTTCTTAAAGATATTCCCTTTTGAGTAGCAATAATTTTTAGATTAGGATTATTTTTGGCTATTTTACCAAGCCAAATTTTTTCAAAAGGAACACCAATCGAAAAATACAATTTTGCTTCAGCTAAAGTCATCATTTGAGAAGAAGTTGGACTGTAAGTTGCAGGGTTACTCCCGGGTTTTACAATAACTTCAACGTTAACCAAATCTCCGGCTATTTGTTCCACAAAATATTTTTGAGGTAGAATACTTACCGCAATAACCGGTTTTCCTTTTATCTCTTTCTTAGAAATACTACAGGACGAGAGTAAGATTATGCTGAGCAAAACACTAAATATTATCTTTATATATTTCATAAATATCTCCAATTTTTTATAAGTCTTAAAAAATATAAACCACATTTATCGACAAGGAAAAACATTTTTGATTATTTTACAGATTATTGAAAATTCTAATTATCAGAATTAATTTTGATTTAATTTGCTATTATAACGAGGTTGAAGAAATATTTATTCTGGGACATAGATATTTTAAAAATAATATGTTATAAAAAAAAATGTACTTACAATGGGAATAGTTTGGAAAAATAAGTTTGACATAAAATCAGTGATTTTATATTTTGATTTCGTTGCTTATGTAAATAAGCTTCATTAAAAGTTATTTGTGTGACAATGGGCTTGTAACTCAGCGGTAGAGTATCTGCCTTTTAAGCAGAGAGTCGACGGTTCAAATCCGTCCAGGCTCACCATTTGAAAATAACGTGACCCCTTCGTCTAGTGGACCAGGACTCCAGATTTTCATTCTGGCAACAGGGGTTCAATTCCCCTAGGGGTCGCCACTATAGATTAAACCACGATATTTTCGTGGTTTTTTTTTGTCCCATTCGTCTAGTGGCCTAGGACTCCGGATTCTCAGTCCGGCAACAGGGGTTCGATTCCCCTATGGGATACCATATTTATACTTCATTATTTATCTGCTAAATCTTTTTTAGAAAATTGTTCAAAAAAATTATTTTAATATTTTTCCGACTAATTATTCAATTCTCTTGACTTTTTTCTATTATCTAATTTTTCTTTTGAATGTCATAATTTATCAAAAGAGGTTGGATGAAAAAAATCATATTTATTCTTATTCAATTCAAGGTATTACTTTTTGCAGCTGACATTGGAAAAGAATAAGAACAACTAACAAATTGGTCGATTAATTAGAAAATTTTTCGAAGAACAAAAATAATTAGAATTTTCGGGAATATCAAATAATTGAAAAATAGATGGGAGGAAAATAGAGTATTTTAAAAAAATACTATTGGTATGAATTTACAGAAAAGGTTTTAGATAACTCTTAAATGTCCCGCAATTAATTATTATTCATCTTTTTCAGATAAAATATTTAAAACGTTGGAAATTCCGTAATCCAGTTTTTGTCTGAATAGGTATAACTTTCTGTTCTTTTAATTTCTCATACCCTATTTTAAATATGAATAAATCGAAGTAGTTTGGTTTAGAATTTTTTATAAAAAGCGAAAGCCCCAAAAAATACGGGGCTTTCTGTGTATGAATTGGATTTCATTATTTAATTAAGTGAAGAACGTCTCCCACGAGGAATTGAAGTCTTCCGATTAAGAGAGAAATTCTGGCCATAACAGTGTATCCAAAAGATGCACCAAAGCCAATCATCATAAACCAAACACCGATTTTTGAAAATTTACCATAAAGACCGGTGTGAGCTTTTGAAAAGTAAAAATACATCAAAATGGTAATTGTTCCGAGGAAAATCAAGAAAGAATTTATATCTTGAATCGGAGCCATTGCACTTCTCATTTGTACCAAAACTTGAGTATTCATTGAAAGAGGTACACCCATTCCAACGATTGCCATCCCGAATACAATCGGATATCTTGATAGCCAACTGTAATTACGACTAAATCTAAATATATATAAAATACCGATAAAAGCAGGAATAATAAATACATATTTATGTCCTAAAAAAATCGGTTGATATACATAAGGTATAAAGGTTAAATTATAAACTAACGGAATTGCGTATCCCATTGAAACACCAACTAACAAATGTTCTGCAAATCTATAGAAAGGATTTTCTTTATATAGAAAAGAAAAGATAAACAATGTTAATAGTGCGGCTACTAAATTACTTATTGTTTCAAACATTATTTCTCCTATTGATCCTGTTTTTGTTTACTTTTTTCAATGAAATATCCAAGATTACCGATAATAATGAAAATTATTATTAAGATATGAGCAGCAGATTGGGAATTCATTCCGATTCTTGCCTTTTTAAATGCATAAACCTTTTGGTCGCTAATCTTAAATGTATCATTCGCGATGGTTTCATTAATAATTTCTTTACTGAAAGGTCTTCCGGAAGGATAATTTGCATCTTTATAAGAAGCAAAAACATCGTCTAATTTTTCATATTCGGAGGCTCCTTTCAAACCGGCCATCATTCCAAGAAGTTGACCTGTCTGCAAGAAAGGATAAGCATCAGCTGCCATTACGGCTGTAACACCCGCAGCAACATTAGCTCCGAATTTTGAACGCGCATAAGTAATCCAAGTATAACCGTAATCACTACCTGAAAAGTTAATAATGAGGTTCATTTCATTATAGTTTTTGATATCTTGCATGATAGGAAGATTTGCAATTTTACGACCTTCGGAATCAATATCAACAGCTTTTGAAATATCTTCACCCATTCCTAAAACCATAGGTACCATTAAAGCGGCAGGTTTGTAACCAAAATTACAATAATCTATGCCTGATTTTTTATCAGGGAATTGTTCTCTTACAGTATTTATTGCATAATCAACAAGCGGAGCGGCAGTTGGTGTGAAGCATATAGTAAAAACTTTTACGTTTCTTTCAAAAGCATGTCTTAATACGGAAACTTCCATTGGGAATAATTCCGGCATTGTTGAAGCATCGTGCATAAATACCATCAAAATAGCTTTATTTGATTTACCGGAAAAAGAATCTACTTTTTGGTAAATATTCTCAACCGGCTCAGTTGTGTATGTTTTTGAATCAAAAGGAATAAGCAATGGAATAATAATTGCCAAAGCAACTAAAAGATAAATCCATCTTCTATCCAATGATTGTAGTTTTATTAAAAAATTCATGAATATCTCCTTTACCTTTTAATCGCTGCCTAAATATGTTCTTTCAATACCAAGCAAAATCTTTAATGAAGTTGCAACCATTCCCAAACCAACACCTAAAGCAATACCTCTTTTAGCGGCAAGGTTTGGAACATTAAGAATCCATTGTGCTGAATCCGGAATCCAATGAGTAATTGCTGCTCCAAGTGGAACTTGACCGAGCATAACAACGATAGCGGCTAAAAGCAAAACTGTTGCTTCTGCCGATCTGGCACGGAAAGCTTTATAAGCTGCCGAAGCAATATAAAATGCCAAAAGAGAGAACATTGTTGAACTCATGGGCATTTGAACGTGTGCAAATAACCACATATAAGGAGTACCTTCTTGAGTTCCCCACATAAATCCGGCAAAAGCCGTGAAAACTAAGGCTGATAAAGTAACAACACTGTATTGCCAGTTTGTTGCTTTTCTAATAATTTTGGTTCCATGAACCATTAATAAACTCATAATACCTAAGAAAACTGCAAATGGAGACATTGCTTTAATCCAATCTTGGTACCAATCGAAGAAATCTTGTGATATTTTATGAGGTACAAATGTATGAACTACAAAAATAAAACCTAATATAATTACGATCAACAAGGGTATTTGTCTTTTCATTTATCCTCCTACTTTTCCGGGAAAGCATTGATTAAGAATGTTAAGTGGGCGGAAGAAAGGATTGTTCCCACAACAATGAATGTTAAAATAAGGAATTTAGTATAATCCTGTGCCTTCAAAGTTCCAATCATTAATGGTTCGCGAGCTAAATAAGCTGAAGCTGCATAAAGTTCTTCACCAATTAATGTATAGTCACAAGTTGTAATAAAGAATGGAATTTGAGTTACTGCATCAGTTCCTGCAATTTGAATGGCACCGGTAGAACTTCCGGTTTCGGTCATAATAAGTGATTCAGCCCAAAACATTCCCATATAGAAGTTAGTAGCTGTTTTTTCACGAATCATTACACCGTTAACGCCGGCAACAAATGCAAATTGGTCAGTTGTAATATAGAAAACACTGTTTTTATCATAAGTATCCGGTCTTCCTGCTTCATAATGAGCTTCTTTTACAATTTCTTGAGCAATTGGAAGAACAATATAATCTCTGACGGGCACAAGAATTTTTGTATCATATTCAGCAGCTTTTTTAGCCACTCTACTTAATATTGATAATCCGGCAAGTGTTGCCACATCACCAATTGATGACAATCCCGGGACAAATAAGATTGGACGTCCCATTTCTGTTGCACGACCAATAGCGTTATCAATTTCAGAGATTCCGGCGATAGGTCTGATATATAAATCATCACCTCTTTTAGCTTTTCTAACCATAAAGAATACTAAGAATGCAAAAATCAAAGTTGAGATTAACATTGGGTATTTATCTGTATCAAACCAGTTAGGAATTGGGAAGAAGAATTTTTGATTATTTTTTGTATAAATATCGGATTTTGTAAAATGACCTTTTCCGTCAGTAATCATAAAATAATATTGGAAAGATCTTTTTAACTTTTCTCTATGTTTTCCAAGAATTTTCATTCTTTTTTTATCATCTTTAATTTTATTTGCCTCAGCTAAAATTTTGCTTCCGAGAATAGCGTGATATGAATTATTGTAATAATCATAAGCTTCTTTGAAAGATGCTTTGGCAGCAGCAACTTTTGCCGTATCCATTTTAGCCTTATAGGTTTCGGCTTTTGTTTTAAAGTCGTTAGTAATTCTATTCGCTTCAGAAGCAAAGATACTGGTATTTACATCAGTTTCATTCTTTTTATCTCGGTCAACTTCAATTTGATCACTGACAAGATATTCGTTTAATTTTGCATCAAAATCAGATACACCGACATAAACAGATCTTTCATAACTGATGTTGTCATTAAATTCTCTTTGAGTTGCAGGCAATCTTTTGGAAAGTCTGAAAAGCTTTGCAGAAATAGGATTTTTATAAACAACAAATTTTAATTTATTCACGTCAACTTTACCAAAATAAACATCTGTTGATTTTAGTGATTTAGTTAAATTGTCGTAAATTACTTCTTGAGTAAAAGCATAATCTTTTGGTAAAGAATTATTTGTTTTAAATGTCATCTCAAATTTTAATCCTAAAAGAGGATCTACATTTTTAGGTAATTTAACATCAAAAACGTTATCTTGATAATATTCATTAACAGTTTTAATAGCATTATCATGAGAATCTAAGATTTTAAAATAGATGTTTTTTATTTTGAAATCTTTGTTGGTGAAGAAATCATAACTAACTCTTATTTTAGAATGTTTTGCATTCAATAAAGTTACTTTTGAAACATAGGCAATTGGTCTTCCCCAAGAAAGTTGCATATAATCACCTTGATCATTTGGGCGATCAATAACTTTTAATTTTGGAAGAGCAGGTAAATCCGTTGAATAACAGGTTGAGATTGCAAACGGTTTTGAGTACGATTCATAACGTCCGTCCGAATAAGCAAAAATTAATCTGTAATTATTAAGATTATTCACATCGAAATCAACACCTTCAGTTTCATTATTTTGATACAACTTACCGTCTCGGATTGATAAAACAGCTGTATTTTCCGGAGTATAAACAGGGAACGTAGTATCTTTTTCAAATACTTTAATTGCAGGATTTTTCGCCTTTTCATCCGTATTTGCAATTTTTACGTATTCATTCCATTTATCTATTTGATCTTTGTTAATTAAATATGTTTTGAATATTCTAACATCGCCATATTCAATTGGAAGTGCCCATTCAAAATTTAATTTATTCGTGTCTTTGACTAAAACAGCACTAAAATCCGTAGGATTTTCCGGAGCATTATTTATTGGAGTTCCACTTACAATTTCAGCCATTGGGTAAAAATGTCTGGATTCATTGACAGCTAAAACAGTATAATAATATTTTTGTCCCGGATTTAATTTTTTGTACAAAGAAATTTGTGCTAAATCTAAACCGGCATAAACTTTGTCTTTTCCGTCAACTTTTTTTATAACTTTGTCAGCGTGATAATACATTTGTTTTTTAGGAATCACGCCTAAAATTCTATATTGTTTTAAAAGTGGTCCGTTAATATTGATATCTCTTGGGATTCCCTTATATAAAGGACTTCCTTTCGGTTGATTTTTTTCGTGTTTTAAATGTCCTACAGATGAAAGTCCACAGAAATAAGTGTATCCCTTATCATAAAAAACCATTCTTTTTGAAGAAACGCCTGTTTTGGCATTTACAGATGTTTTACCTGTGAAAAACAAAGAATCCGGTGAAACACCTCGATAAATACGGTATTCAATAATTCTTGCTTCTTTAGGTAGTGGTGTCCAGCTTAGCATTAATCCTGTGCCGTCATCATTTGGAACATCATCAACTTTTAGATTTTGTGGAATAAAATCCGAGTTGGCTGCGTTCGCGAAAATTGATAAAGGTAACAGAAGTAATAACGTTGCTAAAAATGGTAAAATCATCGATAATCGATGGTTTTGTAAAGATTTCATAAACAACTCCTTTTTTTATTACTACATTTAATTTTAATTATTTGATCTAAAATAAAACTAATCTCCAGCATTAAACACAATTCTTGAATTATTTTTATCGTGTCAATTTCTTTTTATAAAATT
>Ga0256842_1002818_pt1 | contig 12060 bp, 6 predicted proteins | sample 4559240metaG_FD_185973 | JGI IMG/M metagenome (GOLD analysis project Ga0256842, IMG submission 185973) | Hydrothermal vent microbial communities from Guaymas Basin, Mexico - 4559-240 | ecosystem: Environmental > Aquatic > Marine > Hydrothermal vents | place: Mexico: Guaymas Basin | collected...
TGTTATTTTCATTGGCGCAGGCCGATGAATACTTTGATGATAACCATATTAGATATGATGATTATACCTATAATCAGAATTATAAAAGCATAAAATTCATAAAATCAGGCATGGATTATTCTGTGCCAATAATAGAGCTTGGTTCCGGTGCTTCACTAACTTTAAGTTTTGATGATTTGAGTGTGGGCTCAGAAACCTATTATTATACATTTATACTATGTAATGCTGACTGGACCCCGGCAGATATGCTCCCAATGGAATATATTGACGGTATGAATGAAGAATATTTTAATTCTAATTATACTTCTTTTAATACTACAATACGATTTACACATTATGTAGTTAATTTACCATCAGAAAATATGAGATTAACAAAAGCAGGAAATTATATTTTGAAAGTTTATCCCGAAGGTGAACCGGATAATCCCATTATTACAAGAAGGATGTATGTTGTTGATAATAAGGTGGGAGTACAATCCGAATATTTTATTGCCAAGTCTCCCCAATATCGTGATAGCAAACAAGAGATGTATGTAAAAGTTAACCTTCAATCATATCCAATGCCTAATATTTATGAGGATTTTACTATGGTTATCCAGCAGAATAACAGAAAGGATAATATGATTGTCAGGCATCAACCTAAAGTGATGACAAATGAGTACCTTTATTTTAACTTAAATGGTGATATCTTATTTGATGGTGGTAATGAATTTAGAATGTTTGATATCAGAAGTCTTAAGACTCAATCGGCTAGGATTAATACCATAAGTTATGATAAAGAGGGTTACCAAGTTGATTTGTTGACTGATTATAGTCGGGCAAAAAAGAATTATTTGAAGTATGATGATTTAAATGGTGACTTTGCACTAATTAGTTGGGATGACCCTCAATTGAGTACTCAGATAGAGTCTGATTATGCATTTGTGAACTTCTCTTTTAAACTCGATTCGGTTCTTAAAGATGGAGGTTTGTATTTACTCGGAGGACTTACAAATTGGCGATTGGATGGTGAATCCAGACTCGCATACGATAGATTAACGGGAAAATATACAACTACTTTGCTCCTTAAACAAGGTGTTTATAATTATCAATATGTTTACTTACCTAATGGGGCAGAGGAAGCTAATATTGCTAATTTTGAAGGTAATCATAGCGAAACAGTAAATAAATATACAGTATTTATTTATTATAGAGATCAAGGGCAATTTTGGGATAAACTTATTGGATATCAGACTTTAGAAACTAATTAAGTTAGTAAAATGAAATTTGGAGTAATTGTTGTTTTATTTATTCTTAGTGTTAACTCAATGTTTGCACAGTATAAATATTTGGATAATATTAAGAGTAAATCCAAAATAGATTCAAACTATATTTCTGAATTACCATTCAAGTTTTTGGTTAATCCATCTTTTTATTTAAAAACTACTAATTTTACTATTTTTAGTATTGATCCAAATGCAAATAAGGTAATATACAAACCAAATACTCCAATGAAATTGAGCATTGTTGGAGCTTATAAATGGTTAAGATTGGGATTTTCTATTAGTATTCCATCATACTTAAATAATAAGGGAAATACAGAATCCTTTGGGATATATTTAAATACACAAACAAAAATATTTAATTGGGGTTTAGACCTTTTTTACATTAAAAATAGGGGCTATTATTTGTCAAATCCTGAGTTAAATATTCCAAATTGGACTGATAGACAGAAGTATCCTTTTCGTTCTGATTTGAGAATTACAAATATTGGATTATATACTCATGTGTTGTTTTCAAATAAATTGTCCTTAAAAGCTATACTTCAGCAATCTGAAAAGCAGTTAAGAAGTGCTGGCGGTTTTGGTATTCAAGCAGGATTGTATAGCAATATTTTGAAAAACGATTCCGGTATTATTCCTGTATCTCAGAAGCAATATTATCCTGAGATTTATGATATGAATAAAGGATATTTTACAGGTTTTGCATTTCGTCCTGGTTACGCTTACACTTATGTTTATCACGATTTTTATGCAGCATCAATAATTAATATAGGTATAGGTCTTCAATTTCAATCTTATTGGTTAGAAAGTGATAGACATTTTGGCTTTGATATATCTCCTAGCTATAAGTTTCAGCAAGTATTTGGTTATAATGCAGAGAGTTCATTTGTTAAGCTTTCTTTTACTTATATGAGTTCCAATTTTAATATTAAGCATACAAAATTTACAACCAACTTTATGACAATATCATTAGGAGGAGGAATAAGGTTCTTATAAAATTGAGTTTGACATTAGATTTATTTCATAGAAAGCTAATATTATGTCAGATTTGTTATTGATAATCATTAAGTTATAGCGAGTAGAATATTCTTGTGCAAAGAAACGGGATGCTAATGGTTTTTTTTATCCGAAAATTTTGATAATTCGTCCATATACTTCTTCTATTCCGTTTGAATTATTCCGATAGTACTGCTTATAATCTAGTCTTTTATGAATGAATTATATGAAAATGTGAGAAAAACTTATGTTGGGTTTAGGTTATCAGGTTACGCCTTCTTTATACTTATTTGTAGTATATTTTAAACATTACTTAATAGACTTCCTAATCTATCAAATTTAGCTTGATAATCTTCTTGAGCTCTATTAATAATCTCATGAGCTTCTTCTTTACCAAAAATATGAGTTATTTCTACATCACGTTTATTACCAGGCAAATCCTTGTATGTTAGGAAATAATGTTTTAACCTATTTGTTACTAATTCCGGTATTTCAGAGATGTCCTCATATTGAGCATATAAAGCATCATTATTTAAAACAGCAACAATTTTATCATCAGATTCATTTCCATCAATCATTCTAAAACCACCGATAGGCTTTGCTTTTACAAGTATATCACCATGAGAAATTACTTTTTCTGTAAGGATACAGACATCAATAGGGTCATGGTCACCTTCGATATCCTTTTTTTTAGATTTTTCCATACAATACTTTGCAACTGACTCATCGCTATATGTTTGTGGAATAAATCCGTAAAGTGCAGGAATAACATTAGAATACTTTTGTGGTCTATCAATAATTAAATATCCAGATTCTTTATCAACTTCGTATTTAACGGTGTCTGTTGGTACCATTTCAACATAACAAGTTATTATTTTTGGTGCTTCTTGCCCAATATAAACCCCATGCCAAGGATGAGATTTGTATCGCAATCCCATCAACTTACCAATAGGATCCATTATTTTGTTCATTGCCATTATGCAAAATATTATATTTTGTTTTTATGAGGCAAAAGTATGAAATAAATTATCATTAAATAAGTGAAACAAATAATCAAATATCAAGAGCTCTCTTTTAAATTATATTTTTATATATTTTGATGTGGATATTCATAAAAATGATTGTTGATAACATATCTATCATTTGTGTAATATTCATATAATTAAGTGTTTATATATTGTTGAGCTTTTAAAAAAACTTAATAACTTTACTAAGTTGACTAAACTTAGAATACTATCTTTGTGTTGAATTTATCAAACTTAAAAGCTATTAATAATATAACAATGATAGTATATTTTAAAAATTCCGACCTTTATTACACTGTTCAATCTTCTTCCCAACTTTCTGAAAAAGATATTCACAAACTCAGCTGGTTATTTGGTAGAGCTGAGCATATTACTAAAAACTATATTGAAGGTGTCTTTGTTGGACCACGTAAGGAAATGATAACTCCTTGGAGCACAAATGCAGTAGAAATTACTCGTAATATGGGTATTGATAGTATTGAACGAATTGAAGAATTAAAATTGTCTAGTTTCTCCAATCCTGATTACGATCCAATGTTGCAAACAGTTTATATAAACCCTGCTCAAGACGTATTCTTGTTAGAAAAAGAGGCTGATCCAATTATTTATATTGATGATATTCAGGCTTATAACAAAAGTGAAGGGCTTGCATTAAGTGATGATGAGGTTGAATATTTAAATGATGTGGCTAGTCAAATTGGACGAAAGCTTACTGATAGTGAGTTATATGGCTTTGCGCAGGTTAATAGCGAGCATTGTCGTCATAAAATCTTTAATGGTAGTTTTGTAATAGATGGGAAAGAAATGCCGGATTCTCTTTTTAGCATGATAAAACGTACGTCTAAGGAAAATCATAATTCTATAGTTTCAGCTTATAAAGATAATGTTGCTTTTATTAAAGGTCCTGAGATTCAACAATTTGCTCCTAAGTCACAAGACAAAGCAGATTTTTTTGTTACAAAACCTATCAATAGTCTAATAAGTTTGAAAGCAGAGACTCATAATTTCCCTACTACAGTAGAGCCATTCAATGGAGCAGCTACAGGCTCCGGTGGTGAAATTAGAGATAGAATGGCAGGAGGGAAGGGTAGTAATCCTTTAGCTGGAACAGCCACTTATATGACTTCATATCCTCGCCATACTGATGAAGATAGAATGTGGGAGAAAGCTAATGATGAAAGAAATTGGTTGTATCAGTCACCATTAGAAATACTTATAAAAGCTTCTAATGGTGCCAGTGATTTTGGAAATAAATTTGGTCAGCCACTTATCAATGGTAGTCTTTTCACTTTCGAGTATATGAATAATGAGCGTAATTATGGTTTTGATAAAGTTATTATGCAAGCCGGAGGTATTGGTTATGCTCGTGATGTTGATGCTGAAAAGGATATTCCTTCCGTAGGGGATAAGATAGTTGTGATGGGTGGTGATAATTATAGAATTGGAATGGGAGGCGGAGCTGTTTCTTCCGTTGCTACTGGTGAGTTTGCTAGTGGTGTGGAGTTAAATGCTGTGCAGCGTTCTAATCCTGAAATGCAAAAAAGAGTTCAGAATGTTGTGCGTGCAATGACAGAGATGGCTAATAATCCTATAGTTTCCATTCATGATCATGGTGCCGGTGGACACCTTAATTCACTTTCTGAACTTGTGGAGGCTACTGGAGGTGTTATCGAATTGGATAAATTGCCTGTGGGAGACCCTACATTATCAGCTAAAGAGATTATTGGTAATGAATCTCAAGAGCGTATGGGATTGATTATTAAACAGGAAGACGTGGAGCTGATGGAGAAGATATCACAGCGTGAGCGCGCTCCTTTTTATGTTGTTGGTGAGGTGACTGGAGATATGAGGTTTGTCTTTAAGTCTGAAATTGGTGATAACCCAATGGATTTGGATTTGGCTTATCTTTTTGGGAAACCTCCTAAAACAGTACTCCATGATAAGACAATAAAGAATGAATTTGAAGAATTAAATTATCATTCTGATTACTTAGAATCATATTTGGAGCAAGTATTGAGTATCGAAGCTGTTGCATCTAAAGATTGGCTTACAAATAAAGTTGACAGATCAGTAACAGGAAGAGTGGCAAAACAACAATGTGTAGGTTCTATTCAATTGCCTCTCAATGACATGGGTGTAATGGCATTGGATTTTAATGGTGTTAGTGGAATAGCAACTTCATTGGGACATGCTCCGGCAGTAGCTCTTATTGACGAGCGTATTGGTTCCAGATTGTCAGTAGCAGAAGCATTAACAAATATCGTATTAGCACCATTATCAGAAGGAATAAAATCACTTTCACTAAGTGCAAATTGGATGTGGCCGGCTAAAAATGAAGGCGAAAATGCTCGTCTTTATAATGCTGTAGAAGCCTTGAGTAACTTTGTCGTCGATTTAGGAATAAATGTTCCTACCGGTAAAGATTCACTTTCGATGAAACAAAAGTACGATGATGAAGTGGTATATTCTCCCGGAACTGTAATTATTACTGCTGTTGCTCAGGTTAATAATATTCGTAAAGTTATAGATCCTGTTATAAAAAATTTAGAAAACTCCAAATTAGTATATTTAGACTTCTCCAAGTCTGCTTTTGAGCTTGGGGGAAGTAGTTTTGCGCAAATTATTAACGCCGTTGGAACAAAATGCCCTGATGTTAAGGATAGTAAGTATTTTGTTGATGTTTTTGAAGCTGTTCAGGAGTTGGTGCAAAATGAAATTATTATAGCAGGTCATGATATTTCAGCAGGAGGTCTTATTACCACATTATTAGAAATGACCTTTGCTCAAAATGATTTGGGCCTTGAGATTGATCTTACTGATATTGGAGAAAAGGATTTGGTGAAATTGTTATTTAGCGAGAATCCGGGTATTGTAGTTCAAGTTTCAGATGAAAAAGCATTTAATGATATTATGCATAAAAACGGAATTTCATTTAATGAGATTGGGACTATAAATACAGATAGGGAATTTAAATTGAGAAATTTCAGTAGCGAAATAAGTTTGGATATTGAGAAACTACGTGATGTGTGGTTTAAGACTTCTTATTATTTTGATAAACATCAAACGGCTTCAAATTTAGCAGAATTACGTTTTAAGAATTATAAACAACAAGAATTGTTTTATCGTTTTCCTGTAAATTTTAGTGGACTACTCAAAGATTATAAAACTAGCAAACGTCCTATTGCTGCCATTATTCGTGAAAAGGGAGTAAATGGTGATAGAGAGATGGCTTATTCTTTATATCACGCTGGTTTTGAGGTTAAAGATATTCACATGATGGACTTAATAGAAGGTGCTGAAGATTTAAGTCAGGTAAATATGATTGTTTTTGTAGGAGGATTTTCAAATTCTGATGTTCTTGGTAGTGCCAAAGGTTGGGCAGGGGCTTTTCTTTATAATGATAAAGCTAAAAAAGCTCTGGATAGTTTCTATGCAAGAAAAGATACTTTAAGTCTTGGAATTTGTAATGGATGCCAATTGATGGTTGAGTTGAATTTAGTAAATCCTGAGCATAATAAAAAAGCTGAGATGTTGCATAATGATTCTCGCAAATTTGAATCGGGATTTATTAATGTTGAGATTGGAATTAATGAAAGTATAATGTTAAAATCATTATCGGGCTGTAGATTAGGTGTTTGGGTGGCTCATGGTGAGGGAAAATTTTATTTGCCGGAAGGTGAATCTGAATATCAAATACCTGTAAAATATGGCTACGAATCTTATCCTGCAAATCCTAATGGGTCTGATTATAATGCTGCTGCAATATGTTCTAAGGATGGCCGTCATTTGGCTATGATGCCTCATCTTGAAAGAGCAATATTTAACTGGCAATGGGCAAATTATCCTAACGATAGAAAACAGGATGAAATAACTCCTTGGTTCGAAGCTTTTGTTAATGCTAGAAATTGGATTTTAGAGCAATAGATGATATTTATGAAACTGTATATATTGCATCAGTAGATTATAATGACAGGAGAGGATAATTGAAAATAGTTTTACTTATTTCTCCCGTTGTTTTTAGATTATCAGTTTCTTAAAAGCTCTTCAGCCATTTTTATTGCTTGTTTCGAAGTAGAGTTGCCACTAATCATTAATGCTAATTCATCAAGGCGTTCATTATCTTTAAGTTGGCGAATGTCACTTATAGTAATATTTTCAATTTCTTTTTTGTAAACTTTGAAATGCCAATCAGCTTTTGCTGCTATTTGATGTAAATGTGTAATTGTAATTACTTGCATATTTAGGGACATTTGCTTCATAATTTGACCAACTTTTGACGCGATATCTCCTGAGACTCCCGTATCAATTTCATCAAAAATTACTGTTGGAAGGCTATTGTTTGATGAAAGTAGAGATTTTAATGCAAGAACAAGGCGTGAAAGTTCACCACCGGAAGCAATCTTGGATATTAAATCCGGTTTATGTCCTTTATTGGAACTAAAAAGGAAATTTACATTATCCGAACCAGTAGGAGTAAAATTATTATTTTTTTGTATATCTATTTTAAAAATAACATCTTTCATCCCCAAGTTTTGGAGACTTACTATTATGTTTTTTTCAATTGCAGGGATGCTTTTCAATCTTTTTTTAGAAAGTCTTTGTGAAAGCTTTTCAAGATTATTGGTGATTAATTTCAGTTCTTTTTCTTTATTAGCAATCTGTTCTCCAATACTTACAAAAGTTTGTAATTGATTATCCAATTCATTTTGATATTCTATCAACTCGTTTACATCATTTTTACGATGCTTTTGTTGAAGATGAATAATTTGATCCATTCTATCTAAAAGCTTACTATGACGTTGGGGGTCGAAATCTGTTTCTTCATTTAAGTTAGCATATTCATTTGCAATATCTTGAATTTCTAATAATGATGATTTTAAACGGTGATGGAGTTCTTTATAATTATTATGGAATTCGTTTAAACCATTTATTTGTAATAACAAGCTTTCTATTTGTTCAATAATGCTACCCTCACTTTCATTTAAAGCTTGTGTGGCGATAAATAATTGATTTTTAATAGTTTCAGAGTTATTTAAAATATCTAATTCAGATTTTATAGTTTCATCTTCATTAGCTTTTAGCTCAAGTTCTGATAGTTCATTATATTGAAATTCTAAAAAATCTTTTTGTTGAAGCGCCTCTTCTTCCTGGGCTTTTAATTCTGATAAATTCTTTTTCTGTTGTACATAATCAAAATATAGTTTTTTATATTCACTTACTAAATCGGTATTAGAAGCAAGGTTGTCAAGCATTTCTAATTGATGTTCGGAATCTCTAAAAATATATGTTTGGTTTTGTGCATTTACATCTACCAGTAAAATTGAAAGCTCTTTTAGTTTTGTTAGAGACACAGGAGTATCATTAATAAAAGCACGAGATTTTCCGGTAGTTGATATCTCTCTACGGAGGTAGAGTTCTGGCTCTATATCCAGATTATTTTGATTTAAGAAGTAGATTATGTTATCACCTAAATTATCGAATATTCCTTCAACAATACATTTAGACTTCTGGTTTTTTACAGCTGATGAGTCCGATCTATTACCCAAAATAAGACCTAGAGCACCAATAATAATTGATTTACCTGCACCAGTTTCTCCGGTTATTACATTTAAGCCACCATTAAAACTTAGTTCAAGCTTATCTATAAGTGCATAATTTTGTATGTATAGTTTCTTTAGCATTTGTATGCAAAGGTAAAATGTTTTTTGCTTTTAAATAAATTGATTAAATTTTATTTAAATGATAGCTTTTAAGCCATAATTTCTTTATTGTATCCATATTTCCTGTAGTATCAATTCTGACACGTTCTCTCAAAACTAAGCCTACATCTTTTGCAAAATAATCCAAATAAAAATTGTTTGGAATTAAAGTATCGTATTCTTTAACGACCAAAGTATTTTTAAAAATATTAAGACAATCTAATGCTATTGTTTGTGTACCTATTGTTTTTCTAAATCTTGTTACAGAGCCTGAAAGGGCTTGGTTATCATTATAATTAATAAATGATTTAGCTGCAAATCCTGATTTCCCAATAGTTTCAAAATATATTGGCATATTGTCAATTGCTATAGCACCTTGAGCTTGAAAGCTATAGTATGCTATATTTTCAGATATATAATAGTTTCCATTGGAAAAAAAACTTGTGCATTTACCGTCAAAATCGATAAAATCTTTTCCTATTCTCCAATTAGTAATAGTACCTTCTGAATTATGATAATTCCAATAAGAACCCGGGTATGCAGGGAAATATCTTCCAATTATTGCTTTATCAGAACAGTCTTCTGTTTTGTCGTCACAAGATGTTACTATCAAAGTAAGTATTAACAATGTAACTAATGAGTAAATCTTTGTGTTGTTTTTCATGGTACATATTATAGAAAGTAAACATAAAGCGCCACTAATAGTAGTATTAGTGGCGCTTTATACAGTTTTAAGAAATTATTATTTTAATAATTCAGCCATTTTTGTTCCTAAGTCAGCAGGAGAGTCCACTACATGCACACCACATTCACGAAGGATAGCTTTTTTTGCTTCCGCAGTGTCAGCTTTTCCACCAACGATAGCACCGGCATGTCCCATAGTTCTACCTTTAGGAGCAGTAGCGCCTGCAATAAAACTAACAACAGGTTTAGTACCGTTTTCTTTGATCCAATATGCAGCATCAGCTTCCATATTACCACCAATTTCACCAATCATTACTATACCTTCAGTTTCAGGGTCTTCCATTAATAACTTAACAGCGTCGCGAGTAGTAGTACCAATTATTGGGTCACCACCAATACCTATTGCTGTAGTTTGACCTAAACCAATTTTTGTTAATTGGTCAACAGCTTCGTAAGTTAATGTTCCAGAACGAGAAACTATTCCTACACGGCCTTTAGAGTGGATAAAGCCTGGCATAATACCAACTTTAGCCTCTCCGGGAGTTATAACACCAGGACAATTTGGTCCAACTAAACGGCAGTCTTTATCACTTAGATATTCTTTAACAGCTACCATATCTTTGGTAGGTAGTCCTTCTGTAATACATACAATAACTTTAATACCTGCATCGGCACTTTCCATAATAGCATCAGCAGCAAATGGAGGTGGCACAAAAATAACAGATACATCAGCACCAGCTTTATCAACAGCTTCTTTAACAGTGTTGAATACTGGTTTTCCTAAATGTTCTTGTCCGCCTTTTCCTGGAGTAACACCTCCAACTACATTAGTGCCATAGTCTATCATTTGACTTGCATGAAAGGTTCCTTCTGAACCTGTAAAGCCTTGTACTACAACTTTGGAATCTTTGTTTACTAATACACTCATAATATTTGTGGGTTTGTATAATTCAAAGCCCCAAATTTACAATATTTTCTGTGCCCTTTTTAAATAGAATAATATTTTTTTGAAACTTATTAATTAAAAAAAAGTTTTTATTTATAAGTAATAGAATAATAGATAGATATTAGTATATTTTAGCTGTCATCCTTTGTGTTGCTATTATGTAATGTTTGGCGAAATTATCATTTTTTATATATTTTACAATTTCATTTTGCCATGTTTCGTGCTATTCACTTAGGCGTATTAATATTAAATTTTAGTTTAAATAGTCAGGATTGTTTGTGAATAATCCGGGTTAAATAATATTTTTATTCAGTATACTGTTAATCTGAGTTCGACATAAGATTTGCATATAGTTTTAGATAATTTTTCCTAGGTGATGATTTATATATTTGAATGGTTGCAGAGATAATAATTGGTAGAAATATTAAAGGTGTTTTTTACGATTAAATGGGGTAGTAGTGAATTGTTGGTTGAGGATATGTAAATACAATGCTTCAATAAACTATAATAAGTCTAAAATGGCTTTAGCTTTTAACAAACTTTCTTCATATTCGCTTTTTGCATCGCTTTTATAAGTTATTGCTCCTCCGGCACTTAGACTTAGGTATTTAGTGTCTTTGTTATATAATAAACTTCTAATAATTACATTTAAATCAAAATCTCCATTTGGAGCTATATATCCCACAGAGCCGGAAAAAAGTCCTCTTTCGTGGCTTTCGTATTCTTCAATTAATTCCATTGCTCTTATTTTTGGAGCACCAGTCATACTTCCCATAGGAAAGCTATTCTTAATTATATCAATAAATTTTGTGGAGCTATCAAGTTCAGCTTTTACACTAGAGATCATCTGGTGGACATGAGGAAAACTATATATTTTACATAGCTCTGTTACTTCTACTTTTTTGCATTGTGGAATTCTTGATAGGTCATTTCTTACTAAGTCCACTATCATTATATTCTCTGCTCTTTCCTTAGTGTTATTGCGTAGTTCTTCTTTTATTTTATTATCAATATCTTTATTAGTACTTCTTCTAGCAGTGCCTTTAATTGGTTGAGAAATAACAGTGTTTCTGTGCTTTAAAAGGTAACGTTCAGGGCTTGAGCTAATTAAATATCGACTATTTTCTTTGAAATATGCAGAAAATGGTGCCGGTGAATATTTATTTAGTGTTTTATAAGTAGTTATTGTATCAAAATCAGGAGTGTGGTTGTAAAATTCTTGACAAAAATTCATTTCATAAATATCACCGAGCTTAATATCTTCTTTAATTTTAGAAATCTTATTTAGATATTCCTCTTTATCAATCCTTGGTTTTAGTGTAGTCTCGGTTTCCTTTGTTGGTTGGTGGGGCGATGGTTCTGTATGCAAACTGTTGATAAATCTAATAACTTCTTCCCTGCTTACTAATTTGTGATGTTGTAATTTAACAGAGTTTTTAGTTTCTATA
>Ga0256842_1002819_pt1 | contig 12058 bp, 19 predicted proteins | sample 4559240metaG_FD_185973 | JGI IMG/M metagenome (GOLD analysis project Ga0256842, IMG submission 185973) | Hydrothermal vent microbial communities from Guaymas Basin, Mexico - 4559-240 | ecosystem: Environmental > Aquatic > Marine > Hydrothermal vents | place: Mexico: Guaymas Basin | collected...
CCATCTGAAGAAGAGTGGGAATCTGCCATAAGAACTTGTTACAGTTAACATTGTAAATTTTTAAATTTTTATACTATAATTATATAAGCTATTAAATTTTAATGGAGGTGTCTTATGGCTTTTGAAGATGATATCAAAATCGATGTCGATCAATTGGAAGTAGAACTTTTGAGTTTACCAGAATTATACGCAAAGTATGCTTTAAAAACAGCTGATGCAAAAGTTAGAGCTGATAAACTTAAAAGTAAATTAGATTTAAAGTATGCTGAATTGTATACTTTAATTAAAACAAGTCCACAGTCTTATGGGTTAGATAAAGTTACTGAAAATGCAGTGACAACAACAATTCAGCAACAACCAGATTATCAAAAGATTATGGCTGAATATCTACAAGTAAAAGAAGATTTAGAAACGTATAGAGTAGCTTTATCTTCAATAGAACAAAAGAAAGCTGCAGTAGAAAATCTAATTAAACTTGTCTCTATAGAGTATTTCAGTCCATCAGGTTTGATAGATATTCAACAGATTCAACAAAAGTATGAGGAAAAAAGAAGAAAAATAATAAAACAATCTACAAAAAGAGCTCTTAATAAAGTAAAGGATGAATAAATTTGAAATTTATAACTATAATTAGTAGTGTAAAATTTTTGAAGATTTGAGGAGGTTGTGATGAAAAAGTCTATGAAATCGTCTATGAAGGACAGGATTAAGGCGGCTATTTCAAGAAAGCAGAGCGAAAGCTCAACAAAGTTTATGATTAACACAAGTGAAGTTAAATGGTTTGAGCCACAGAAAATTTCAAAGGTTGATATCATCCCATATGTGGTTGAGATGGAAGGACATCCAGATGGAATTGAACCAGGAGAATATTATTGGTATATGCCATATAAGTTACATACAAGTATAGGTTCTGATGAAAAGTTTTATGTTTGTCCCAAAACGTTTAACAAAAAGTGTCCTATTTGTGAGTATAGGTCAATGCTAGCTAGAGATGATTATGAATCTAACAAAGAAGAAATCGGAAAGTTAAAAGCAAGAGATAGAATGTTGATACAAGTGATTGATTTAGATGACAGGGATGCAGGCATTAAGTTATGGGATATTTCTTATTATCTATTTGGTAAAAAATTGGAAACAGAATTGCTTAATAGTGAAGATGACTCTGTTTTTGATTTTGCTGATTTAGAAAATGGTTATACTTTAAAAATTAGATTCATAGAGGAGAAATTAGGGACATATTCTTTCCTAACTGCTGATAGAATAGATTTTGTCCCTAGAACGGAACAGTATGATGAATCTATTTTAAAAGAAGGATATCAGCTTGATAAAATATTGAGAGAAGTGTCTTATGATGACCTTAAAAAGATAGCTTTTGAGGATGCCCCATATACTATAATTTTTAGTGAAAAAGAAATATTGAAGGAAGAAAATAACGTAGAGAAAGAAGAGCCTGAAGATGATATTCCAGACGAAGAAATTGTAAACAATAATAATGGTGGAGAAAAAGAAGAACCTGGAGCTGAACCTGCAGAAGAAAATTCCGGTGAAGAAGATGAAGAAAAGAAAGAACCCCCAAGGAAGAGAAGAAGAAATAAGACTGAAGGTAATAAATGTCCATTTGGGCATGTGTTTGGTAAAGATGGTGATAAATACCCTGATTGTGATGAATGTCCTGATAATGTATGGGAAGCTTGTGTCAATGGGGGTGAATAATAATGAAAAAAGAAACTGAAGATATAAAAGATGTAATTACTAATGAGACGGGTGTGGAAAAAGAGGTAAAAGAGGATGCACATTCAAGTGCTCCTCTTGTTCCTAGTGGGTGTTTGTTACTAAATTTAGCTTGTTCAGACAGAGCATCAGGTGCTTGGCGACAGGGTAGGATGGTAAATATAATTGGTGATTCTTCATCAGGTAAATCTTTGCTTACTTTATCTTCTTTGGCTGAAATTTGCGCAGATCCTGCTTTTGATGATTATAGACTTATTTATGATGATGCTGAACACGCACTTGATTTTGATGTAGGAAAATTATTTGGTTATGATTTAGCTGAAAGATTGGAACCACCTGAAAAAGATAGTGATGGGAACCCTGTTTATTCCGAAACTACACATCATTTTCAGGCACATATAATGAAATTTTTAGATGAAGGCAAACCATTTATTTATGTGTTAGATAGTTTTGACGCTTTAGGTTCTGTGGAAGAAGTAGAATTAACAAAGAAAGAAAATAAAGCTATCGAACAAGGAAAAGTATTGCCTGGTTCTTATGGAGCCGATAAAGCAAAACATAGTAGTAGGTTGTTACGAACTATTGTAGCTGCCTTAGAAAAAACTAAATCATTTTTAATAGTTATATCACAAACACGAGATAATATAAGTCCGATGACTTTTGCGCAAAAAACAAGGGCGGGTGGAAAAGCTTTAAAATTCTATGCAAGTCACGAAATATGGCTTGCTGTTAAAGAAAAACTCAAGAAAACTGTTGCGGGAAAAGATTATCAAATAGGTGTAAATATTAAAGCTAAAGTTAGTAAAAACAAACTTACTGGTAAATTGAGAGAGGTAGAGTTCCCAATTTTTTATTCTTACGGTATTGATGATATAGGTGCTGCATTAGAATGGCTGTTGCAAACTGATGCCATAACAAAATCTAAACAAACGTTAGAAATAGCAGAATTAGGATTAAGTGGAACTAAGTCTGCTATTATAGATAAGATTTTGGAAGACTCTGACTTGTATTTTAAGTTTTTAGATTTTGTAGAATTACAATGGCGTAATGTAGAAGAAAAATTGGAAATTAAAAGACCTCCAAAATTTAAAAGGAGAAAGAGATGAATTTACCATTAGATGTAATGCTAACTGTTTCAGGTTATAAAAGTAATATATATAATAATAGGATATTGTTGTTATCACAATATCCACGTACCAGTGATGCTACACCATGGCGCCAATTGAGATCACATGCTATTCAAATTGCTCATACGGAATTTGATAGTGATGTATTGTACCATTTAGCTTTGATATATATCCCAAATAAAGAAAAAGTAGTTAAAATTGATGATGCAAAACTAGAAGTGATTATTAATATTATATTACAATCTGATGAAAGACTTGAACAAATAGAATTTTTTCAGAGTTATTTAGGTGATATGGGAACTGTAGTAAATGCACAGCCTGTTTCTATAGGATTTGTCGATTTGGGTAAAGGTTTACGTTATGAATTCGTAGATGGTGTTGTTACTATTAGAGAACAAAAAATTAACTGAATGGGAGTTAATTATGGAAGAATCTTTGAAAGATTTAAATAAACAAAAGCTAACCCGTTTAATCAACGGGGTAGCTAAAGCTAATGATGTAGTAGATATATCACAAAAAATAGCTGCTATAATCATTAGATTATTAAAAGAAAAAAATGCTACTTATGGAGATTCTTATCTTAAACTTCGACAAGAATTTCCAGATTATTTGCCAATGCGGCTGACTGATAAATTAAACAGATTAAAAGTACAAGTTAGAAATGAAGCAGATTATACTGATACATTAGTAGATTTAGCTGGGTATTGCTTACTTGAGTTATCTCACTTAGTGATGGAGGTTGATAATGGAAATAAAAATAACACTAAATCTAAATTATTTAGTAAATAAACTTAAAAATAAAATAGAGAAATTCAAAACTAATCGTCAAAATAACTTACTTATAAAGCAAACAGCAATTTGGAAATTCGCCCTAGAAAAGTTTACAGGCGCAACCTCCCCAGCTCCTGTCCTTATGGCCGTCCAATTTAAACGGACGGCCATTCCTTTTAGATATAAAGTTGTTAAGAATAATAAGGTAATTGGTTATGTTAATACTTTGATGAATACAGCTAAAATAAAAAGTGATTTAACGATTGCTAATTTATTGCTATCAACAAGAGCTGTTAGTATAGATAAAGCTACAGGTATGTTGGTTGTTTATAATGATTTATCTTTAAGATATATTACTATAATAGAAGTAGCTATTTCACGTGATGAGTCTGAACTAATAATAAAAACACCACTTTCGACAATAACATACAGTTTTAAACATTTAACAGATTATTTGCCATTTATTGCATATACTATTGTTAAATTTACAAGAGAGAAAGGATAATTTAATTATGAAACTGATGATTTTTGATGGGAATAGTGTAGTCTGGAGTGCTGGATATTCCACATCTTATTTAAGTTATAGGAATGCTCAAACAGGCGTAATTTTTGGAACTTTGAAATTTATGTTAAGCATATTTTCCCGTTTTGATGTAACTACTACTGCTATTGTTTGGGATAGTTATAAAACGCTAAGAAGACAAATCTATCCTGATTATAAGGTGGCAAGAAGACAACTTAAAGATGAAGATAGAGCTTTTAAAGAGTTTATGATAAAACAAATACACAATGTACAAAATTTTTTAGCAAAAATCCACTATGTTAATTCTTTTTCTGAAGAAGGATATGAGGGAGATGATTTAGTAGCTTCGCTAGTTAAACAATATAAAGATAAAGCAGAAGAGGTATATATTGTATCGTCTGATTCTGATTTATATCAATTATTATCTGATAATGTATTTCAAATACGCCCTAGAAAATCTGAGCAAGCTTATGGTAAAAAGGATTTTATGACAGAGTATGGCATAGATCCCAGTAAGTGGATTATGGTTAAAGCTATAGCGGGAGATACTTCTGATAGTATACCTGGAATTAAAGGTGTTGGGATAAACAGGGCTATAAAATATTTAAATGGTGAATTAAAAGAAACATCTAAATTTTATCAGAAAATACAAGAGTCAGATGATATTATAAAACGTAATTTAGAATTAGTTACTTTACCTTTAAGAGGTACCCCTGAATTGAAAATATCACGTTCCAAATCAAGTCTTGATGAATATATTTCTTATTTAGATTCAAAAGGTATGAAATCTTTACTTAAAAAGGAAAATCTCACTATAGCTAAAAAAGCTTTTCGATTATTTTAACACTGAACTTGTAATTTTTCAATAAACAAAACTATAATAATAGTAAGTAATAAATTTAAGAGGAGGAGGTACTTGCTATGTTTAAGAAGGTTCTTATGTTACTGTTTGTATTTATGATCTCAGTTAATTCTTATGCTATAACAATCGAACAAATTGTACACGGAAATGTATGGCATTTTTCTTTTTGTGAAAATGGTGAACTACGTGATTTTGTAGTTAGTGAAAGTCAGATGGAGGTTAGAAGTACACTCCAAGAAGGCACCCGTGGGACGATGGCAATATTCATGACTCCATTTTTAGCAGTGTTTGAATCACCCACAGGCTTACCTTATAATATGGATAAATTTGAAACAATGCTTATGAGAACTGAATTTAATGCAAAATTAAAGTATTGTGATAAATTAACTGATGGTACTAAAGTTGCACTTATTAGATGTTATTCTTCAATGGAAGACTTATTTAAGTTTTATAACCGTTTATTAGTGGATTATATAAAATATTATAATGAACATTTTGGCGGAGTACCTGATTTAAAAGATTGGGAAAATTTTAGAGATGCCATGTTGTATTGCTCACTTTTATATGTAATGACAGGGCATACTAATTTTAGTTATAAATTGTTTACTTGCATGAAGGATAAAACTTTACCTAAAGCAAGAGCGTGGGTAAATTATAAATTAAAATATCATTAAAAATGAATGGAGGTGTATTATGCAAAGACTATTAAAAGTATTTTACTTGTTATTTTTTGTTGTTTTCTTTATCAGTTCTGTACAGGCCAAAGCAGAAGATCTACGCACAAATGTACTCGAAATAGAAAGGGCGAGTTATCTGATTGTTATGCGCGCTTATGATATAGGTGCACAGTATAAACGTCTTGATTATTGTCGAAATTTACATGACAATGGTTTATCTAGATTGTTATCATCCACGCATGGACAAGCACAAATTGCTTTTGCAAGAGTATTATATTCCTGGGTAGAAACAGCTTGCGTTGGAGCTGTTAGAGGAACATTTACAAGAGAACAGGTTGATAGAGAGATAAGACAGAAATTACGCAATTGGGGGTGCGGTTATGGCGTATGCGATCAAAACTTTTAGTTTATCGGATTTTACTAATAATTTATGTATATCTAATAATAAAGAGTTTGTTGATAATTTAATAATAGGACTTACTAATAAAAAAGTAAATTTTCTATTAGATTTTTGGTTAAATGATTTAGATAGGAAAGAATTACGTAAGAAAGATATGACGAATTACTCCTATCTACCTAAATGTTATGATGTTGTAGCTTATAGTTATATGACAAATGTTTATTCTTTAGATTTGTTACATTCAACCAAGTTAATACCAAAATTAGCTTCTTCTGCGGGTAGAGCTTTTAATAATTTAATAACTAATAATACATTAAGGTCGTTGTTCTCTTATATTGATAATGAAATTCTAGCTAATAATTTAACTGTTACCACAGCAAATATAGTAGCAATGCTGCGGGAAGGGTTTAATAAAAGCCCAATTATCTATCATAAAACTAATTATGATTTGTTGGATAAATTTGTTGCTGACTTACATAAAGTTAATCTATTTCATCAAGTAAATATTTATGACAGATGTCCTAATATTGATGCTGTCTATATAGTTAGACAAAATAAAACTAAAAAGTTGATTAAATTGTGTAGTCATATGTATAATGCCTTTGAAAAAGATAAACTCATAGAATTATTAGACTTTCTGAAGATAGAAAAACTTAATATATTGCCTGTAATTCTTAATAGATGTTATATGTGTGGATATACACCTATTTTATATCAAATTATTTTCACTTATGTAATACGTAGTATGTTAGCCTGGCAAAAAGGAAGATGGTTAAACTCTAAAAACATATATAAATATTTGGGTACTTTTAATATACAGGATCCAAATATTGTGGATGTAATTGGAGACCTTGTTGAATATAGCACAGAAATGCTAATAAAAACTTAAATTATTTTGAGGAGGTAAGATACCAATGGTATTGAACAATTTAACGGTTACAGGAGATTTTAGAGTTAGGCATACAGATTCTACAAGTGGTGCTGAAATTTATGATAAGGTGATAAACCTTGAATATGGTAATAGCCTTACTCTACTAAAAGGATTTTATGATTTGTTTTTGTTTGATTTTCCTAATGGAAAACTATTTGGAAAGAATATTCAGGAAGATATAGCAATAACAAATAAATTAGTTGGTGAAGGTGACGGCTCTACGAAAACGTTTACGGCAACACTAAATACACCAGTTAAACCAAACACTGTACAAATAACACATACGTATAACGATGGTTCAAATGATGTTACAGTTACTGCCACCGATGACGGTAGTGGAAATATCACAGGAACTAATATTGATACTGCAACTATTGATTATAGTACAGGGGATTTATCAATAACTACCACAGAAGCCCCTGTTGTTGATACACCAATATTAGCAGATTTTACAATTGGTAGTGCTGCTGATGATACTTTGAATTTGGGATTTTATTTTGATTTGGCGACTGATACCAACCCATCTACGGATGAAAATGCATTTACTCAGTTAGTAACATTATCTAATCCAACTTTGTCCATTATTGATTGGTATCAGACAGAAACTGATAATATATATTCAATTGTTATGTCAGGTGTTTATGACTCTGCTACGGCTATGACTGAGAAAGTTACAGCCTTGCAGCTGGGTTTTAAAGCTGCACAGGGAGATTCACTTGATGTAACTACTTATGATAAACTAATTTTGAAATCATTGGCGCCATCGAAAACGGATTTGTTTGGTGAAACTGGTTTGTTGTTAGCAAATAAGGCTGAAATTTTTGTTAAGTTACAATTTAAAGTAAGGAAGTAAATGCAAGAAAATCAGTGTAAAGCTGAAATTATAGCAGATGATTACGTGTGGAAAATTCTTAGTAATAAAAAGGAGCTGTTACGTATCATCTGCTCCATAACTAAAAAATTACGTGAAAAATTAGGGTATGATACTAATCTATATCTTGAAGCATTTGTTAATTCAAGTGGAAATATAGATTTTTCACTTGTTTGTGAAACTCAAGTATCTGAGAAAGATTACGATAAATTACAAGATGAATTAAAAAAGAATTGGTTTAGGTATTTACGAAGGAAGATAAAAAACTATAATCTTTCTATAAATATTGAAGCTTATTAGAATGGAGGTTCATTTATGTTGACAATAGATGAATTAACAGAATTGAAGACATTGGCTGAAGAGAAAACAAAAGAGAAAACAAGGCTGGAGGGACAATTGCAACAACTTGAAAGTCAATTGAACGAGATGGGATTTGAATCTATTAAAGATGCAAAAGCAGCATTAGAAGAATTAGAAAAGGAAAAAGATAAATTATTGAAGGACTTGGATGATTTAGCTAAAGAAATTAAAGGTCTTTTAGATAATATGGAGGAATAAATGCCAACATATGCTTATAAAGGAAAAATGCCTTTTACTAATTTAGACTATGATTTATATGATGTAAAGCCTAATAGTACTGTTATAACTAAACATTTACTGCCTGACGTATGGAAGGATTTTGAACTAATTGATATTTTACCGAACGATGCTTTGCAAAAGTCTGAAGAATATACTGTAACTGATACTATTGAAATAGATGTTAGTGATTTTAATCAATTTACTATCAAATTAAAAAATGCAAGTGAAGCTTCTGTGCAAATTCATTTAGCTAAAGTAGATGCACCTGTGATAAAGTTAGATTCAGCTATCAGTTATTATAGCATAAAGAATTTTGTTTTTGACAAAATTTATCTTATGCCTGATTTTGGACAACCTAATATAATTATATTTTATCAAGTGCAAGGAAGTCGTGTTTTATGATTGTAGGTGTAGATAATTTATTTGAAAACTCAAACGATAGTAATGTACAGCAAACAACTAAACAATCTAAAAATGTTGATGATAAGGTGGTAAGTAAGTATTTACTAGCTCTTGAAGATAAATTTCAAAAAGAAGTATTTATAGAGGAGGATCGATGGAGTATAGAGACAGACTTATTGCACTCAAATCTGAACGAGATGTTAAGCAAGATCAACTCAACAAATCTATAGTAAGATTAGAACAGTTACGTAAAGAGATTCAAAATATAGAAAAAGCTTCAGAACATATAAAATCAATAGCCAAATTTGCTATGGAAGATTTGCGTAAGTATTTATCTGAAAAAGTAACGCAGGCTATAAAAATAGTTTCGCCTGATTTAGAATTTGTAATTAATTTTGTGAATAAAAGAAATACTATCGAAACTGAATTTTTGATATACGATACAAAGTTAGGATTTTATGCTGATCCTATTGAAGCATCAGGCGGAGGATTGTCAGATATTATTGCTTTTGCTTTACGTATGTTATTTTGGAGTGTTGACAAAGATAGACGCTCTACTTTAATTTTAGATGAACCGTTTAAATTTGTATCTACAGATATATCGGATGAAGAATTATTAAATATGGTTAGTAAAGTGTTTGGAGTTCAGTTAATAGTAGTATCGCACAAAGAAAAACTGATAGACAATTTGCAAGAAAATACACAAACATTTAGGGTAAATAAGATAGAAGGCATTTCTAATGTGACAGCTATTTAATACTCACTTTCCTAAAACATTTAAATACAAAAGTGTTTTATTGGGAGGTAGGGTTAATGAAAAGATTTATAGTCAGTACAATAGCTTTAATGATTTCGGCAGGTGCTTGGGTAAATGCAGCCAGTTTAGATGTATCTTATAATGTCAGTAAATCAACAGGTGATGTTGAAATAAACCACGCCTATTTTAGTTCTAGAAATGCTTATAAGTTTACTGTTTACGGGGTAAATGCGTCTGATCTTGATATGCAAAACGAATTTGTTAGTGATACAAATGATTCTGTATCAGCCAGTACAAATTTAAATTTTGTAAGTAATTCTGGTTATATTAATGCTACAGAAAAAGTAGGCAGTGTTGGCGCAGCAGCTACTACAGATAATATTATAGGAGAGAATACGGGTGAGTTTACTAATGCTGCGGTCGGAGTTGGTGTAAAGAATAGTAATGTTGTTGCAATGTCTACAACGTCAAGTGCTTCAAATGGTTCTATAGGATTTAATATAACAAAATTACAAGGTAAGGGTGAAGCCGATATAGGAGCATTATCACATAGTTATAAGTATGTAAGTTCTACGAATGCAAATTGCCCATTTGCTAAAGATAGTCGAAAGATTAGTGGATCAGATATTTATTCTGTTTATTCACATAAACTTATTGGTAATTACGATTATACTGCTAAGATTAGAATCAATAAATAAAAGGGATTTAATATCCCTTTTATTGTTTTAAAATTATTTTATCTATAACAGCTTTTTAGAATATCTATATAATTTAATTTTCAAAAAAATAAAATTTTTTGTAAATTTTTTATAATTTTACTTGACTTTTTATATTTTTTGCATTATAATAATATTAAGAAAGATTTAAAAGGAGGTTTAGTGATGAGAAATTTACAAGATTTAATTAGGGATTACAAGGAAGTAAGTGAGGAAATCAAAAGTTTAGAAGATTATAAGAAAAGTTTAAGAGATGAATTACTAGAAATTTTAGGGGAAAAATTTGAAGGTACAATAGGAAATTATGTTGTTAAAGTTAATGAAATGAAGAGAACAGTTTTTGATAGTAAGAAAATATATGAGGAAATTACAGATGTTGAATTATTAGATAAGATAAGCAAAGAAATACGTTATCCTATGATAAAAATTAAGGAGCTATAGCTCCTTAATTTTTTAGTATGATATGTTCATTAGTTATTTAGGTTTAGTTAGGGATGGATAACTAAGTTCTATAAATAAATAAGTTCTAAGAAAGTACATAATAATTAAAACTTAGCGTGAATATATAAATATACTTAATATTAAGAGATATAAGAATTAATATAATAAATTTAATAATTTAGATAGAATTACTAAGAATATAGATAAGAGTATTATTAGAGATATATAATTGTTATAAGAAAATGTATGATGACAAGTAAAGTGTATTGCAAAATTTAATACAGGCTAACAAATCTTTAAATCTTTAAAAAGAATTTTTAATATTTTCTGCATTTTTAGGTTGACTTTTTATATTTTTTGTATTATAATAATATTAAGAAAGATTTAAAAGGAGGTTTGAGTTATGAAAACTTATCTTAATGACATAGGTGCAGCTACATTTTGGAACTATATGAAAGATAAGAGATTATTGGCTATTAAAAAATCTAAAAAAGGTTGTATAATGGTAATTTTTAGAGAAGGCTATATTAAAAATTGGGAAGCTAGTATTATTTGTTTACATCCTAAGAAGAGAAAAGTTACTTATGATACATATCATAAAAGAACAGTTAAACTAAGTTCAGGAAAATTTTTAGTTGAAAGTTTAGGGAATTATACTTCAGGTGAATTATATTTTGATAAAAATGAATGGAATGAAATTATGGAGAAAGTTAAGGATAATAGATTAGGTGTAAAGATTAAGGAGCTATAGGCTCCTTAATCTTAATAGAATAGTAAAATGAAGTTTTATCAGTTTTTGCTTAACTTTTTGAATAAATTATACTATAATTATAATAGAATTGAAAAGGAGGTGTTGAAATGATGAATATTCAACTTACAAAACAGGAAGGTAAATTTCTTGCAGAGCACTATGGAATCAAAAATATTGATGTTGACAACAAAAAGCCTATTTGGTTGAATGAAGATGGTACTTTAGTATTTGTAAATAAAAACAATGTCACTGATTATTTTTATGATGAGAATTTAATCTATGATTTTAATTACTATGTCCTACAAAATTATATCGCTACATATGGATATCAACATACTAATGATGAATTAAATTACTTAAAATCATTAGATGCGACTGAAGTAGAAATCAGAAATAATGATATTTATATTTATGACCCTCAGGGAATACTTAATATTACTTTGGGAAATACGTCTGATGGTTGGACGTGTTTATATGAAAATTGGTTTTGAAGTTTATGGAGGTATTGAAAATGAATAA
>Ga0256842_1002820_pt1 | contig 12058 bp, 11 predicted proteins | sample 4559240metaG_FD_185973 | JGI IMG/M metagenome (GOLD analysis project Ga0256842, IMG submission 185973) | Hydrothermal vent microbial communities from Guaymas Basin, Mexico - 4559-240 | ecosystem: Environmental > Aquatic > Marine > Hydrothermal vents | place: Mexico: Guaymas Basin | collected...
TAGTAATGGTTTTGTAAAGAGCCTTAATTAATAATAAAAAAATAAAAAAATGAAGAATTTATTTATATTAAGTATTTTATCTCTATTTTTTGTAACAGCAGCTCAAGCTCAACGTTGCGATAAATATAATAGATATTGTGATGCAGATTTGTATGATTACGATTATAGCGCACAGTCTGTTTTTGCACACTTATATCCTGGCGATACCATTCCTGTAAAAACAGTTTTATACGCCAATAAAGAGTATCATATTACTGTTTGTTCAGATTATGAGAATATTAAATGGAAAATCGTTAAGCCTTATAGAAGAACGGTTAAGACCATTAAGGAAATTCGTAGGGACACCAATACTGTATATAAAGTAGATGAGTATGGCGATAATATTGTTGATGAAAATACAGGAGATTATGTAATAGAAAGTTCAGAAATTACAGTAGATACAATCTGGAATACAGCTAGAGTTGTTGATGAAAAATTGATTTTTGATAATAGTAAAGATGTAGATTGGAAACATCGTCTCAAGAAATCTCAGAGAGCATTTATTTATGTGACTTTACCTATGGATGCTGATCCAGAAGGGGCTTGCGTTGCCGTTTTTATAGGAAGAAACCAAGTTACTAAATCCAAATTTGCAGGTAAGCGAGCTACTGGTGATGCATATTAAAGAAAAACTTTTATAAGATAAAATATAAGCTTAGCTATCAATTTAGCTAAGCTTTTTTTAACTCTATTATAGTAATTTGTAGACTTCTGTCTTTTTGTCAGTATTTTTAGAACCGAAATATTTATTAATTGTATCTTTGTAAAGAATTTAAAATCTTGATTTAATAAATGGATATTCAGCAAGTAAAACAGCGATTCGATATAATAGGAAACACTTCTGCTTTTAATAGGGCAATAGAAGTGGCCATTCAAGTTGCACCAACAGATTTATCGGTGTTGATTACTGGAGAAAGTGGCGTTGGGAAAGAGAGATTCCCTCAGATTATTCATAATTTTAGTCATAGAAAACATGCGCAATATATTGCTGTAAATTGTGGCGCAATACCAGAAGGAACGATAGATTCAGAACTTTTTGGTCACGAAAAAGGAGCTTTTACAGGAGCTGTCGATAAACGTAAAGGTTACTTCGAAGTTGCTGATAAAGGTACTATTTTTTTAGACGAGGTGGGAGAACTACCTTTATCAACCCAAGTTAGACTTCTTAGAGTTTTAGAGGCAGGAGAATTTATGAAAGTAGGCTCTTCAAAACTTGAAAAGATTGATGTGCGTATTGTTGCGGCTACTAATGTCAATGTGGAAGAAGCTGTTAAAAAGGGAAAATTTAGAGAGGATTTATATTATCGATTAAATACAGTTCCTATTTCTATTCCTCCTTTACGAGAACGTAAGGAGGATATTTCTATTTTATTTAGAAAATTTGCAGCCGATTTTGCTGAAAAATACAGAATGCCTGTTTTGCGCTTAAATGATGCTGCCCGTAAAGAGCTTGTGAAATACCGTTGGCCAGGAAATATTCGTCAATTAAAGAATGTTACCGAGCAAATTTCTATCATAGAGAAAAATAGAAATATAGATAGAGAAGAGTTAATTAAATATTTACCGATAGAAAGGTCTTCATTACCAGTTATTTATAAAGATAATTCGGTTGACGAAAAAACTTTTGAATCGGAGCGAGACGTATTGTATAAGATACTTTTTGATATGAAAAGTGAAGTGGCTGACCTTAAAAAAGTAGTTGCAGAATTGATGTCGGGAGATTATTCTGTCGAAAAGAGTAGTTTTACAAATAATATTGATGATAGGATTGAACTGATAGAACAAGATAGAGGTCACAGAGCCCAGCCCTTGGGATTTTCTTCAGAAGATTTGCAAAATGCAGAAGATACCGAAGAGTTCGTAGAAGAATCTTTATCTATTGCCGATAAAGAAAAAGAATTAATAATAAAAGCATTGGCTAAGTACAATGGGAAGCGGAAATTAGCAGCAAAAGATTTAGGTATTTCGGAACGTACGCTTTACCGTAAAATAAAAGAATACAAACTAGATTAACAATGACCCTAATTATTAAAAAAATATTACTAGTTGTTATTTTGCTTATTGTCTCACTTTCTTGCAAAATGAGTTATTCTTTTTCTGGGGCATCATTATCGCCAGATGTAAAAACGGTGTCTGTAGATTTCTTTTCGAATAGAGCAAGTTTAATTAATCCCGCATTAAGTCAAAATTTCACAGAATCTTTGAAAGATAAGTTTACTTCTGAGGCGGGTTTATCATTAGTATCGTCGAGTGGTGATTTAGAATTTTCGGGTGCTATTACATCGTATCGGTTATCCCCAGTTTCTATTCAACAAAATCAGGCCGCAATGATGCGTTTAACGATAAAGGTGTCAGTCAAATTTATCAATAATATAGATCCAAATCAGAATTATACACAGGTTTTTAGTGAGTATGGAGATTACGAAGCAGACCAAGATTTCACATCTACCGAAGAGGATTTGAATCGATTAATAATTGAAAAATTAATGGAAAAAATATTTATGAAATCGGCGGCCAATTGGTAGCTTCCTCCTCATTAAACCCAGAGAATAGAATAATAAATTTATGAATGTAAGCGATTTTTATAAATATATTGAGCATCCAGAATTATTGAATGCTTCTACTGTTGCAGAATTGCAAGAGGTTTTAGAGGTGTATCCATATTTCCAAACCGCTCATGTTTTATACCTTAAATCATTATACAATCAAAATAATTTTAAATTTAATGAACAACTGAAATTCTCATCCGTTCATATTAATAATAGAAAAAAATTACTTTTTTATCTTAAAGAAAAAACTAAAGTTGTAGAAAATGAAATATTAGTTATTTCAGAAAAGCAATCTACGGAAGATGTAAATGAGAGTTTAGTTGAGATATCAGAAATAAAAGAAGAAAATAATGCGTTTGTTGAATCTGATAAACAAATAGAATTAAATGACGATTTATTAGTAGAAGATACCATAAATATCGAAGAAGAAACTAACAATATCTCAGTCAGTATTTCGGATAATACGACTTTGATGATTGGTCAAATTCTAGGAGGATTACAGCAAAATGAGAGTAAAGATGACAAAAAAGAATCGATTGATTTTGCCAAAGAAAATAATGCTGAAATTAATGAAGGAAGTGATGAAGAATCGTTGAAAGAACTCAATGAAGAGAAGATTGAGCTAATAGATTCTGTTGAGCGACAACCCGAGCTAATTGTTAAAGATTTAGAAGTAGAAATTAAGGAGGAGCTAAAGGTTACAGGAACAGTTGACGAAGGTAATATAGAAATTGAAGAAAAGAAATCTGAGGTCGTTAAAGAACCAACAAAATTTGAACAAAATTTAAGTCCTCAAGAAATCATTCAAAAAAGAATACAGGAAATTAGAAGCTCTAAGGCTAAAGAAAAATTGGTTAAGCCTGAGATAAAAGAGAAGATTGTCCCATTTGACGAAGTAGGAAATAAGGCAGATAATAGCCAAATAAAGGCAAAAGTTGATGATGGATTAACATCTAAAAATATAGCAATAATTGAAGATGCCAAGAAATTAGCAAAAGATATAAAGAATGATTCTGACAAGGATTCTGAGAATATTATAAAGCAAGCAAATACGGAGGAAGAAACAGATGTGTTATCTGAAATAACGGAATTAATAGCGGTTTCTGCGCCATCAAATTATTTCTTAACCGAAGAAAAGAGCGTAGAGAAAGAGTCCGCCACCGTAGTTCAGATGGATACTGTTAACGAGAAACATTCTTTTTCAGATTGGTTAACCCGTTTGTCGAAGGCAAAAGAAACAAAGGTAGTAAAAGCAGAAATTAATGTTGAGCCTATTGTAGAGCCTACAAATATGCGTCTTAAGAATATTAATAAAGGCAAAAAAAGTCATTTGATAGAATCGTTTTTGTCTGATACAAAATCCAAAGTTATTAAACCTAGTCCAAGTTTTAAAGGAGATACAAATAAGCAAAGTGAATTGCCACAAAATGATGAAGGGGTTAGTTTAATGACAGAGACTTTAGCCGAAATATATATTCAACAAGCTTATTATGAAAAAGCAATAGAAGCTTATCGGAAATTAAGTTTGAAATATCCGAAAAAAAACACTTACTTTGCGAGTCAAATTGAGAAAGTTAAAAAATTACAATTAAATTCATAGATTATGTCAGTTTTATTTACCGTATTGATACTTATAGCCGCAGTCTTGCTAATATTAATCGTTCTTGTTCAGAACTCGAAAGGTGGCGGTTTAGCAGCCAATTTCTCTTCTTCTAATCAAATGTTAGGAGTTAGAAAAACAACAGATTTCTTAGAAAAAGCAACTTGGGTTCTATCCATTACTATTGTTGTTTTGAGTGTTGCAGCTAGTTTAACAATTAGTCGTACCGAAGCACAAGTAGACGAAACAAAATCTATGTTAGATAATCAAATTGAAAATTGGGAAGACCAATCCATGCCTAATTTACCTAATCCAAATGCTACAGATGCACAGCCAGCAGAAAAACCTGCTGCACCAGCAGAGAAATAGAGTATTTGAATGGAATCAAAAATATTTAGGAAAGTCAAGCTCTTGGGTTTGACTTTTTTTGTAGCTTCGTTTTTATAATTGATGAAGAAAAAAGTTTTAATAATATCGTATTATTGGCCGCCAGCAGGTGGTGTCGGAGTACTGCGTAATTTAAAATTTGTAAAATATCTTCGGAACTTTGGCTGGGAACCCGTAGTATTCGCCCCAGAAAATGCTGATTATCCTCAACTTGATAATAATAATTTTGACGATATTCCTCAAGATATTGAGTTGATTAGATATCCAATCGTTGAACCTTTCTCGTTGTTCAGAAAATTTACAGGGCGTAATAATTCCGATAAAACAAACCCTGTTTATGTAAGAAAAAATAATGCTGGTTTTCTAGATAAATTTGCCGTTTGGATTAGAGCAAACTTTTTTATTCCCGATGCACGTTTCTTATGGATAAAGCCCTCTGTTAGGTTTCTATCGAAATATTTAAAAGAGAATAAAATTGACGCAATTCTTACCGATGGGCCGCCTCATACAAACACCGTAATAGGACTGAAATTGGCTGCAAAATTCAATATTCCATTCTTAGCCGATTTTCAAGACCCATGGACTCAGGTTGATTATTACCAAATGATGAATATTGGGGGTAGAGCAGATCGAAAACATAAGCAATTAGAACAAGAAACTTTTAATACAGCAAAAAAGCTAACCATAGCTTCACCTTCTTGGGCACTCGAATTAGAATCGATAGGAGCAAAGGATGTCGATGTAATATATTATGGTTACGACGAAGCTGATTTTGAGAACCTGAGAGAAGAACCGAAGTCCGATGAGTTTGTAATTTCGCACGCAGGTGTTTTGGGTGTTGATAGAAAACCAGACACTTTTATGAGAGTTTTAGCAGACTTATGTTCAGAGAATCCTCAATTTAAACAAAGATTAAAAATTAAGTTTGCCGGTGCAGTTGATTATTCTATTGTGGAAATGATTAAAGAAAATGGATTAGAAGAGAATTTTATTGAATTAGGAAATATCCTTCGTCTCGATGCTTTAAAATTGATGCTATCTTCAGATGTATTGTTTCTTCCTGTAAATAAAGCCGATAATGCGAAAGGTCGTTTGCCTGGTAAGATATACGAATATTTACGTGCTGGGAAGCCTATCCTAAGTCTAGGAATTAGAGGAAGTGATGTTGAACAAATATTAATAGATACTCGAACTGGGGGAAATTATGAATACGATGATTACGATGCTATTAAATCATACGTATTATCTATTTTTAATCAAGAATATCAAATAAAAGCCAATCAATCAGAAATAAAAAAGTTTTCATCAGAGAATCAAACCAAACAATTAGCAAAATATTTAGATGGAATTATCAAACAAACCGATTAAAGCTCTTTGTTATTTTGACGACGAGAAAGGACGTGATGTAGAAATATTACTGCCCTTAATTTATTTTGCAGAGAAATACTTAAATATTGATATAGAGAATGCTTTTATTTTTGACATAGATAAAATACGAAGGAGGAAGCCTGATTTAATCATTATTGCAAATACTATTGGATCAAAATTACACCATCAAATATCAGAATATGCTTTTTCCAATGGAGTTAAAGTTTTTGCATTAATTTCTGAAGGAAATTTTAGGACAAATGGAACCTTTAATTATTGGGGATATAATACAAATAAGGTTTATTATCAAGAATATATTTGTCATTGGTCGGAAAGGACAAAAGAGTATTTATCTAATGAATTACCAGAGATTAAATCGAAAATGGTTTTAACAGGAGCAACAGGTTTTGATAGATATAAGATTTATAAATTTGAGTCTAAAGAATCATTCTTAAAACGTTATCAATTAGGGGAATATAAGAAAGTTATTACTTATGCTGGCTGGGCTTTTGGTAAAATCCATAATCCAACAGGATTGATGGAGGTAAGAAACACACATGGGAAGAATGCTGAAAGAAGAATTAAATGGATGCACGAGCAGCAAGGCTTAATCGAAAATATTTTGGAAGAAACCGTTGTTAATAATCCTGATATTCTATTTGTCCTGAAACGTCATCCTAACGAGATTCACCCTCATCTTACTCAGGAAGATAATAACGAAATGATTAAACTTTCTAAGTATTCAAATGTTTTGTATTTAAGAAATGAAGAAGATGTTCATACATTAATAAATGTGTCTGATATTTGGACTGCTTTTGAATCTACAACAACAATAGAAGCTTGGATGATGAAAGATATTCCAACCATTTTTATTAATCCCGAAATAGAATTCGTTAGAGATGACAATTACAAGGGAACAGTTATTGTTTCAGATGCTAAATCATTTAAAAAAAAGATAGATGAATTTTATCAAACAAGAACAGTTAAAGAAATGAATTTGCCAGAAAAAGTTAAGGCAAGAGAAGAAATAATAAAAAATGTAATAGGGTTTGCCGATGGTTATAATCATATTAGAGCTGGCTATTATTTAGCGAAAGTTGTAAATAATATTCAGCCAAATATAAATAGAAAAGTAAAATTTAATCTGTTGTATTTTCTTAGATATGTACTCATGCATTTAGGTGATATATTTTATGTAAAGAGTATATTTATTAAACTTCCAAGATTTAAGAAAACTCTTTGGATTTTCGAAAGGTATAAACTTAGGAATATAGAATCCTTGAAACAAGAATATTTTGTATATTTGGATAAATTTTATAAGAAAAACAATCTTTCGGATAAAATAAAAACAGAGCCTTTTTGGAAGCAAATATTATCGAATTAGCTTGTGATTATTAGAATTTCTTTTTTCTATATCCCCTTAAGAAATATTAATAATTAAAAATGTTCTTTTATTTTGTGCTTTATTTACAATAATAACAGCTTCTTATAGACAAATTGCTCTATATTAATTTTGGAAATTCTGTTGGCGATGTTTTTTGAAACGATAGAAACAGAATAATATACGACAATACTAATTTGTACGTTAGAGTTGGTCAGCCAGTTTTTTGATATTGATGCAATAAATGATTTAGTTTTAGAAGATATTTTCAATATTGGTTTGAATAAGGAGAGGCTAAATGCAGAAGGAGGTTAGTAATACTAAAATAATAATAAAAAGAGATAATTTATTTACCATAAAACACGATGTTAGACTTAAATAATAAATCAGTATTAATTACTGGAGGGACAGGCTCTTTAGGTAATCAATTAACCCAAAGAATATATCAACAATGGCCAAGTATTAAACGTTTAGTAATATATTCTCGTGGCGAACAGAAACAGTTTCTAATGTCTCAAGAATATCCTAAAAGCAAATATGATTCCATTCGATTTTTTATAGGAGACGTTAGAGATAAGGATCGTTTAATAAGAGCTATGGAAGATATTGATATTGTTATTCATGCAGCAGCAATGAAACATGTTCATCTTGCAGAATATAACCCAATGGAAGCGGTAAAAACTAATATTATTGGTGCACAAAATGTAATCGATGCATGTTTTGCTAATAACGTAAAAGAGGTAGTTGCTCTTTCTACAGATAAGGCTGCAGCACCAATTAATCTATACGGAGCTACAAAATTAGCTTCGGATAAATTATTTATTGCAGCCAACAATATTCGAGGAAAGAGAGATATACGATTCTCAGTAGTGAGATATGGTAATGTTATGGGGTCTAATGGTTCGGTTATCCCATTTTTCATGTCTAAGAAAAATGAAGGCAAACTACCTATTACAGATGCTCGAATGACTCGGTTTAACATTTCGTTAGATGAAGGTGTAGATATGATTTTTAATGCCATAGAAACAGCTTGGGGAGGGGAGATATTTGTACCCAAAATAGCCTCATATAAAATCTTAGATGTTGCAGAAGCTGTTTGTCCCGATTGCAAAAAAGAAGAAGTTGGAATCAGACCAGGAGAAAAACTTCATGAAGAAATGATAACCTCATCAGATTCATTTTTTACATATGATTTAGGAAAATATTATTCTATACTGCCATCAAAGCCAAATTTTAATTTAGAAGATTATATTCGAGAAAATAATGCTAAGAAAATGGAAGATGGGTTCTCGTATAACTCTTTCGATAATGAAAAGTGGGAGACTGTTGAAAGTATGCAAGAACTTATTCGAAAACACGTAAAGCATTAAATAGCTAATATGAAGCCAATTTATTACGGGAAACACAATATTACTGAACAAGATATTCAGGCAGTAACTGAAGTTCTTAACTCCGATTTTCTAACACAAGGACCCGCCGTAAAAGAATTTGAAGAAAAGTTTGCCAAATATGTGGGAGCTAAATATGCTGTTGCAGTTACCAATGGAACAGATGCGTTGCATTTATGTAATTTATCATTAGGAGTTAAAAGAGGTGATAAAATCATAACAACTCCAATTACATTTGTTGCATCAGCAAATTCTGTTTTATACTGTGGTGGGGAAATTGATTTTGTAGATATTAATCCAGAAACCTATACCCTTGATTTAGATAAGTTGGAAGAAAAACTATTGAGTCATCCAATAGGAACTTACAAAGGTGTAATACCTGTTGATTTTGCTGGTTATCCGGTAGATGTAGAACGCTTAAGGGCAATTGCTAATAAATATAATTTGTGGATTATAGAAGATGCTTGTCATGCTCCTGGAGGTTATTTTATCGATAGCAAGAAAAATATGCAACTTTGTGGAAATGGTCAGTATTCAGATCTTCAAATCTTTTCATTTCATCCTGTAAAACATATAGCCACTGGAGAAGGAGGGATGGTTACTACCAATAATAAAGAATTATTCAATAAACTTAAACTATTATCATCTCACGGTATTACAAAAGATGAATCGTTATTAAACGAAAATCATGGAGCTTGGTATTACGAAATGCAAGAATTAGGTTATAATTATCGTTTGTCAGATCTCAATTGCGCATTAGGTATTTCTCAGTTAAAACGTGCAAATAAAGGTGTTAGAAGACGAAATGAAATAGCCAATAAGTATAATCAAGCTTTTAAGGATTTAGAAATAATAAGACCACTTGTAAAAGAAAATATTTATCATGCATATCATTTATATATTATTCAAATAGAGGATAGAAAAGCATTATATGCTTTCTTAAGAAAGCATAATATTTTCACACAAGTACATTACATTCCCGTTCATTATCATACATATTATAAAAACAAAGGCTGGAAAAAAGGAGATTTCCCAATTGCTGAGAATTATTATGAGAATTGTTTAAGTTTACCTATGTTTCCGACTCTAACAGAGGAAGAACAAGACTTTGTGATTGAAAAAGTAATTGAGTTTCTAAACTTCTGATTTTAGTAAAAAGATATTAAATGGCGAACTTAGCAATTATTCCAGCACGTGGAGGAAGTAAGCGAATTCCAAAGAAAAACATCAAGAAATTTTTGGGGAAACCAATTATTGCATATTCTATTGAAGTAGCAAAAGATATTGGTTTGTTCGATGAAATAATGGTTTCAACTGATAGTCGAGAAATTGCTGACATTTCAAGAAATTATGGGGCACAGATTCCTTTTTTCAGAACAAAAGAAACGGCCAACGATTTTGCACCATTAAATGAAGTTGTAAAAGAGGTTCTAGAAAAATATCATCAACAAGGAAAGAGCTTTGATTTTGTTTGTTTAATATTACCCACAGCACCATTAATTTCGTCGACAAATCTAGAAAAGGGATACCGTTTGTTAAAATCGAGTAAGTTTGATTCTGTAAGACCTATCGTTCGTTTTGGCTTTCCAATACAAAGAGCTTTTAAACTGGATAAAGCCAATCAGGTTAAACCAATAAACCCTTATGATTTTATGAAACGTTCTCAAGATCTTGAACCTGCATATCACGATAGTGGTCAATTCTATTGGTTTAGGGGAGATAAAGACTTATCTACAAACAAAGGAGCTTTCGAAATATCGGAAATAGAAGTTCAAGATATCGATAACGAAATAGATTGGAAATTAGCAGAATTAAAACATAATTTGCTTTTCAAAAAATGATTGAAAATATTTATATTAGAGTTGATGCCAATTCTACAATTGGGACAGGTCATTTGGTTAGAACAGAAATTCTTGCCGATGAATTATCCAAAGATAATTTAAGAATTAATTTTATCTGTAAGAATATTCCAAATAATGATATTTCAAGATTAGAAAATAAAGCATATACAGTTTCTGTAATAGATCAAGAGAAATCTGAATTAGAATCGATCCTTCCAATTATTAGAAAAAGAAGTATCGTAATTATCGATAGCGACAATCCTGAATTTTACACCAAAAATTTTCAGACTAATATCAGAAGAAATGATATAAAACTGATGATGATAACTTTTTATCATGAACATCATTTTTATGCCGATATTGTTTTAAATCAGAATATAATGGCACTAGGTCAAGAGTATTCATCTGAGATATATTCTGAGAAATTATTGGGTCCTGAATATGTGATTCTCAAAAATGATTATCGGTTAATTACTAAAAATCTTTCCCAACATAAGTTTTCAAAGAAAGGAAAAGTAATTCTTCTAACTTTTGGAGGTGTTGACCAACCAGATAGAACAAAATTTGTTTATCAAGCATTGCTGAAAGCAAATAGTAAAATTGATAAGATAATAATTGTACAGGGGTCCATGTATAAAAAGGATATAGATTTTGACGATATAGTAGCTATGTCAAAAGTAAAAACAGAAATTTATAAAAACACACCTAAAATGCCTTATTTATTAGCCGAATCCGATGTGGTTTTTAATTCTGGAGGATTAACCGTTTGGGAGTCGGGTGTTTTGAAATCGCTAAATGTGATTCTTGCTTTCTCCGATAGAGAACAGATTGGGGGGCGTTATATTGGAGATAATAAACTGGGATTTTATTGGGGAACAAAAGATAGTTATTCGATAGGCAGTTTATCGAAGAAAATAGATAACTTGTTAAATCGGGATAACAATCAAATGATCGAAAATTTATTTTCGAAGATAGATGTAAATGGGATATCAAAAGTTGTAAATGTAATTAAAGCCCTATAAATACGAATTGTATTAACAGTTAAATATGAGAGATTTGGATAGAAATAGAGCAACAACATATCGGAAAAATAATAATCAAGAATTGGTTTTAGAAGAGATGAATACCTCTCTTGTAGAAAAAGAGATTAAATTAATCTCTGCATTTTCAAAACCTCAATTCCCAATAATTTTTATAGTTGGAGCACAACGTTCAGGAACAACAGTATTAATGCAAAGCTTGATTCAATATTTTCAATTATCATATCCCAATAATTTTATTGCTAGATATTGGAAAGCTCCTTACATTGGGGCAATGCTGTTTAAGAATTTATCGTCTAATTTAGACGAAAACACATTAGATTTATCTTCGGACTTAGGTTATACTAAAGGTCTAAGTGGACCTCATGAATTTGGATATTTTTGGAAACGTTGGTTTCCAGTCCGCAGTTGGGAGAAAAAAGAAAATGAATTGATTGATTATTCTCTTTTAGAAAAAGAACTATC
>Ga0256842_1002821_pt1 | contig 12051 bp, 15 predicted proteins | sample 4559240metaG_FD_185973 | JGI IMG/M metagenome (GOLD analysis project Ga0256842, IMG submission 185973) | Hydrothermal vent microbial communities from Guaymas Basin, Mexico - 4559-240 | ecosystem: Environmental > Aquatic > Marine > Hydrothermal vents | place: Mexico: Guaymas Basin | collected...
CTTCAGGATAGGCTGGATAGCTTGGTTCTGGAACAATTATTTCGTCTCCAGGCTCAAGATAAGCTGCTAATGCTAGAAATATTGCGCCCTTAGTTCCTGGTGTTACAACTACTTCTTCCCATTTAACATCTGCACCATATCTTTCATTTAGGTAATCTGCTATTGCTTGCCTCAGATCTGGTATTCCAGCAGTCTCCGTATAAGCAGTAAACTTCTTTTCCTTCAACCAATACACGGCAGAGTCAATTACGTTTTCCGGAGTAGGTACATCTGGTTGTCCTATACTGAGATTAACTACTTTATATCCTTTTGCAGCGAGTTCTCTTCCTCGTGCAATAAATGCAAAACCGCCCTCGCCTTTGAGAAAAGGTATAATACTTCTGTATTTAAGGGTTGGAGAAGTCATTTATTTACACCATGTATTCGTAGTAGTGACTAGGCAACATTATTGTATTAAATAGTTTTAAAATATAAATGTTTACAAAGATATTCACCTGTTGATAATAATTGAGAGTTGAGAAAAATTGAGTAATAATGTTGTCTTGAATAATATGGTTAAGACAATTATATGTGTAGCAATTGCTAGCGCATTATTTATATCTGCAGTATATTATGGTTACAAGCTTCTTTTTATCATAGCAGCATTTTTTGACTGGCTACCTCTACCTACTGGTTGGATGAAGATCAGGGGTAATAGTGATCCTTTTGTCAAAAAAGCTGGTATATTGCATGGAGCTGTAACTATTATAGCATATATTACTGGTATTATATGGTTAGCAATTAATCGCATCGGCTTTATTGATCTGGGCTATTTGTTCCTAGTCGTATGGTTCCAAGCTGTCATGCTCGGCTCATATACTACTATTGCAAAGTTATTAATGATTAAAAAATAGCTTTCAAAACCTTATTCTTCGAGAGCTTTTAGGATCTTTTCTACCATTGTTTTAGCTCTTTAATATCATTTTCTAACTTGTTGATCTTTGTCTCTATTTCTTTTAGCGATTTCATGTGTTCTGATTTACTAATGAACGAGGTTGACAAAGTCTCTCCACTAAAGAGGATCGTGTAACCTATTCCAAGGACTACTAGTATGAATAATGTCAAGTTTGTCCAGAAATCCAGTCCTTTAGCAACCCATACATGTATACCAAATATTACTGCTATTGTTAACCAGTAGAAAGCTATTCCTATACTAACAGCTTTTTCAGCCATTTCTACACACCTCCTTGAGTATTTCTGGTGAAACATTGATCCTGAATTCTTTTAATTTATAAAAACGCATAGCTCTTGCTTCGTCTTCTAAGACTATTATTTTGCTAACAACTATTCCTGCTTCCTCGAGTTTTTTCAAGTGTATTTTTGCAAGGGCTCTACTAATTCCAAGCTTAGAAGCTATTTCACTCAAATACATACTCCTACTCTCCTTTGCAAGTAATGCTACTATTTTTAACCTCAAGGGGTGTCCTAACGCGTCTAGCCTCTTCGCCAATTCTTCTAGTTCTTTGCACATCTTATCACCACCTTTTTTGTTCTGTATTTATGTAATTTTTTGATTACATAAAAGTTTTTTGTTACAAGTAATCAAATCATTATCCAATATATATTCTTGTCATACTGTGGATTTATGTTTTTATTCTTGAAGGTATAGAATATAATCCTAGTACATGCTTGGGGTCGGTATGGATGAGGCACTTGGTAAGAGATCTAAGCGGTAAAGACCTTATATCAACCCTTGACTGGAGCAATGAAGAACTAGAAATTGCATTGAAACTAGCAGAGGAGCTTAAATGGACAGCTCACTACTACGGCGTAGAAGCTATACCAAAGATCCTCGAGAGAAAAGTATTCTTTATGCTATTCTTCGCGCCATCAACTAGGACACGTGCAGCGTTCGAAGCAGCAATGCATTTCCTAGGAGGACATGCAGCATACATAGAGGCTAAGACTACACGTATGGCTTGGGGTAAAGAGGAGAAAGTGGGAGAAGCTGTCAAAGACGTTGCAGTAATGTATGAGAGATATGGGCATGGAATAGGTGTAAGGATCCTAGACAAAGCCATAGACTATGTTTATGGTAGAGGGAACAGCTACATAAGAGAAATTGCCAGAGCAGCAAATGTGCCAGTAATAAATATGGCTGATGACATGTTCCACCCGACACAAGGACTAGCAGACCTATATACATTCAGGGAGAGATTCAAGAAAATTGAGGGTAAGAAATACGTTATAATGTGGGCCTATAGCCCAGAAATACGTGGCTGGTGCAGCGTACAAGAAGACATGATACTATTCCCAAGATTCGGAGTAGACGTAGTAGTTGCAAGACCTCCGGGCTTCGACCTAGATCCAAAGCTTGTCGAAAAAGCTAAACAACTAGCAAAAGAATATGGTGGATCACTAGAATTCACAGATAATTACAAAGAAGCATTAGAGGGAGCACATGCAGTATTCCCGAGGAACTGGGCTTCACCTAAACTAGTAGAATTAGGATATAGTAAGTTTAAGGATGAAGAACTAAAGATCTATGAAAAATACAAAGACTGGAAAGTTACACGCGAACTCTTCGACTTAATGGATAAACACGGTGTACTAATGCATGTTCTCCCAATAATGAGAGGCTTTGAAGCAGACGACGATGTAATAGATGATCCAAAGAGATCAATAATATATGAACAGGCAGAAAACGGTTTATGGACAAAAGCAGCAGTCTTAGCATTAACAATGTATGGAGTAAAGTAAGTTTTTAATTATCCTTTTTCTATCCCTTTTCTTTATCCCTACTTCTTATTATTTTTTAATCTTAATTCTTATCTTTCGTTATATTCTGGTAGCATTCTTGGCTAAACTTTTATTTATTAGTTGTATTCGTAAATCTTGTATTACATGTAAAAGTAGAAAAACTTATAAACCATGTATTACATAAAGTATGTATGATAACATAAGAGGTGTAAGCTATGAGTGAAGAAAAGAAAGAAAAAACCAAAACAGTTACTATTAGAGGAATTGATTCCGAAATATATGATAAATTCGTTGAAATGGCAAACTCCATGGGTATGTCGGTCGGAGAACTCATGAATACAGCTATGAAACAATTATTGGCATTACTAACGATAGCCAAAGAAAAAAGTGGTGAAGTGGGAAAGACAGCAGGGGAGACATTATCAAAGATTATTTCAACGCCTAAAGAATTCCTGAAGGAATTCGTTGAAGGTGTAAAGGACTTTGACGTAATTAGCGGGATAGAAGTCTTAGAGGTGAGCAGAAGCGATCTAGAACAAGCAACGAAGCCTATAGTATTTGTAAATATTAAAAAGCTTGTCTTCAAGGATGATGTTGACACACAATTATTTGACAACAAAGTCAAATCAATCAAGTTCGTAGATTATATTATTATTCCGAGAAATCTACCAAGACTTCTAGTTGCTAAGAAGAGTATGTTTGTGAAAAAAATAATATATATGGATGAATACGAAGAAAAGAGTAAATGATCCTTAATAAAAAATTATTTTTTCTCTTTAGATTTCTTCCAAGCTCTCCAAATACCCCATCCTAGTCCAAAAACATATAGTAATACTATTCCTACAAATAACATGCCTATTGCTTCTGGGCTTAGACCGGGCATGTTATATCACCCCTCTTAAGTTGTTTCTATTGTTTTCCACTTTGATCCAGCAAGTACTGTTGATGCTATAATTAGTAGTATTAGTACCAACCCGGATATTGGTGACATTGTATCAGTGGATATTAGACCATATACTAGTATTATACCCATAATGATTGGAACCACGTATCTTATTAGGAAGTCGAACCATTCTCCAAGCTTTAGCTCTGCATATGGGTTAGCGTAGTCTCTTAACTTCTTCAAGCTGTAGAAGTAACCAGCAATTACTGCTTCTAGTAATACTACCCATACTAGATTGGTTGATCCTGCTATGAAGTCTACTGGATCGATTAGATCTACCCTGAATATAAATGCTAATCCAAATATGTAGGAGAGTATTGTTATCAGTGTTACGTTGAACTTTCTGCTTGTTCCGAACTTTTCATTTAGTGCGGCATGTACTGGTTCTACGATACTTATTAAGCTAGTGTATCCAGCAAGCCATAGGATGACGAAGAACATAGTGCCAAAGACAGCCGCTACTGCTATTCCTCCTGGTAATAGTGATGTGGCTGTAGGTATTGTTACGAAAGCTAATCCCGCTCCTCCTAGTGGTACATTTAGATCTGCAGGTGTGGTTGCTCCTTGTAATGACATCATGTATCCGATTATACCCCATGTAGCAAATCCGAAGAAGAAGCTGAAACCACAGTTTGCGAAAGCTGTTATCCATGCACTGTTTGGTAACTCGCTGTTCCTTGGCATGTATTTAGCATATACTACTAGAGGACCAGCCATAACACTTAGTGTAAATAGTATTTGTCCGAAGGCATCTATCCAGACTTTTCCATCAGCTAGTCTTGCCCAGTCTGGTTTTAGGTACCAGTTTATACCTACATCTGCTCCTGGTAATGTTATTCCTCTTATAACTAATATTGCTGATAATATCCATAAGACTGGTATAGCGAAAGTAGATGCTCTTTCAATACCGCCAGATACTCCTTTGTATACAGTTATCCATGTTATAAACCATGTTATGGTGAAGCCGATTAATTGTAACCACGGATTAGCAATAAGACTTCCGAACAAGTCACCAGCTCCCACGTCTTTCCATGCCACTACAGCACTGTATCCTATGTAGTCCATAACCCATCCAAGTACTACTGAGTAGTAGGTACCTATGATGAATACATCTAATATTGCGATCCATCCTATGATTTCAAGTTGGTCTCTTATCTTCTTGAAGGCTGTAACGCTACTTCCCTGAAAGTAGTTTCCTAGCAAGAATTCAAGAATTAGTAATGGTACACCAATGGATAATAATGCTATGAAGTATGGGACTAGGAATGCACCACCACCATTTCTGTAAGCTAGCCAGCTGAATCGCCATATATTACCTAGACCGATAGCTGAACCTATGGCTGCTAGTATAAAGCCACGTCTGCGCATCCAATACTCTTTTGACTCAGTCATACCGATCCCCTACATATGATGTATTACATTCTATATCTATGAAGGCAGAGTTTATAAGTTTATGTAAGTCTAACGATTAAACATATATATTTTTCCCACAATTGTTGAACAATGATTGTATTTATAAATATCTCTAAGTAGAAACTGATATTATCTCGGAAAATTTATCGAAAAAGAAAAAGAATTATTTATATCCTTGTCTAACGAGAAAGCGCTGAAGTGTTTTCCTAATATATTCTGCCCTTATCTAGCTCTCCTTCAAGAGCTACTAGGTCTATTTTTCCTATTCCTATCATATAGTCTGCGGCACCATACGTTATATATAGTTCATCACCTATCCTAACTATTCCACACGGGAATACCGTGTAAGGCCTATCTCCAAATACTTCATAGGATTCTCTTGGTACCATTATATATCTGGGTGTGACAGCAGTTACTATAACTCCTTCTTTAGTAAACTCTAATTCGATAGCTAGTAGCTTATATGCTTTAATTTCTTTATCTACCGCATGTATTAGTGCGATCACCTTATTCTCGCTAATGCTTATTGGCGGTGTTGACCATCCAAGTTTTTCTTCCTCATGCAATGGTCTTAGGACTTCTATGTTGTTCTCTACAATTATTTCAGTAATTCCATCTTTCTTGATCTTGTGCGTTTCCTTTCCTATTAATAAGTAGAAGTGTTCATCATTCATATGTGGACGATGAAAGAAATATTTTTCGCCATTTATCTTCGCTATAAAGGCGTCCTTATTGCTTATCATTTGTTTGCTTAACTTATTTGGTAGTTTATGAACGTATTTCTTGTACCATTTGTTTTCTTCAACTTTGTCTCTTATAGCAGTTATTGGAAGCGTTCTTTCAACTCTGATTGCCGGGTTAAAGTAGTTTATAGTTCTTCCTGTATAAGTCATGTATATATCATTATCTATTACATATACTCTAGGATCCTCTGTTCCCCATAGATCGTATTTTGTTGAGGGATATATAGCAAGTCTTGCAGCATAATGATTCAAGTTTACATTTCCTGACTCGATATCTTCGAAAGGAACAGGTATTTCAACTATTCCTGAGACATACATATAGTATCCGCTTATTATTCTTGCATAAATGTATGCATTGTGTCCCTCAATAATTATTGATGGATTGAAAACTGCAGGAGGATTACTAATAGGATAGTTATTTATAAGTACTCTCTTAGGACTAATAACACCTATTCTCTCCACAATATCATTTACTTCGGCTACTCTCTTCTTATGGGCTTCAACTGCTCCTTCTGCTAGAGGGAATATTCGTTCATATACACGTGTATTAATAGCCATGAATATATATACCTCAGATGCAGAGTATCCATTTATCCATATCGAATATTATAACCCTTATAAAACGTAGCTCTGATCATATCATTGATTAGAAAGAAGAGTATTAGCTCAAATAATCTTTCATATCAACTTCTTTACCATGTTTAACAAATCTTATCCTGAGATCAGGCTTTACAGGCACACCAAGTCTATGTAATAGAACTAGTGTTGTATATCCATCGAACTCCTTGATCTTACCCTGTTGGAGTAAGGCATAAAACACTTGTATAACTAAAGGATACCTATTTGGATAAAGAGTTTTAGCCTTATACATTAATTCTTTTGCTTTCTCATCAGATAGTTTTTCCCAAACAATTTTCTCTGGGTCAGTCTTTTTCTCTTCTTTTTCGGAAACTCTCTTAGATGCTTCGATCATGAATTTTTTCATTAACTTAATTCTTAAGTGTTCAGGTAGCTCCTCAGCCATGATAAACACCAGTTTCTCCCTCTACTCTAAATATTTCTATAATAGGTAACCATTATTTATGGTATATTTATGAAAGCTATAATACCTTCTCTTATCATTGCTATTGAATAAGCTGCTAATAGTATTGCAAGGATCTTGCTTAATGCCATACTACCGTGTTTCCCCAGATATTCTAGAAGTTTTCCACCATTTTCCAGTAGTAGCCATGCAATAACTAGGTTTATCACTAGGCTTACTAGGGTTATAAGTAATCCCATACTATATTTCAAATATATAATAACCGTTATTGCTCCAGGTCCAGCGAGTAACGGTGTTGCTAATGGTACTACTGCTACTTCTTCACTTGTAATTGTTTCTGCTTCTGTGTGGCCTAAGATTCCGAGAACTGCATATATAAATAATATTATTCCGCCGGCTATTCTAAAGTCATTAACTGTTATGTTGAAATATCTTAGTATATAGTCTCCGGCTAGAGTGAATAACAATAGTATGAAGCCTGCTATGATTATGCTTTTTCTAATGGTTTTAACCCTCTTGTATGGTTCCATATCTTTTGTAAAGAAGTAGAATAGTGGCGCATTTCCTGGGGCATCAAGTACTACGAATAACATAAGTATTGCCGATACTGCTTCTTCCATATTCATATTTTTCACCTCTTTTCTATGGAGTTTTTATAACTAACCATAATGTATGAGCTCAGTTATTTCCTAATATTACTTTGTCATTCAAGATTTTTGTGAAAATGCTAAATACTCCATTATTCATAATCCTAAGTTGTGAGGTGAATTATATTATGTCAGATTATATGCCTTGGGGCAAAGGTAAAGGTAGAAGAAAGGGAAGAGGGATGGGATTTGGACAAGGCTATGGTAGAGGTCAAGGAGGATTTGGTAGAAGAGGTGGTGGCGGATATGGACGTGGAGGGCCTCCTTGGGGCGTTCCCGGCCAGTTTTTTATGCCGCAATCAATCCCTGTTCAGCCACCACCTCCTAATGCTGTAAGAGTAGTCGTGCCTGTAGATGATGCTACAGGACTTGATTCTAGAGTATCTATGGTGTTTGCACGTGCTCCTTACTTACTGGTTATTGACATAGTTAATGGATCCGTCGTCAATGTTCAGCCGGTACCTAATCCATATATGAATGTTGGAGGAGCAGGACGATGGGTTTCTGAATGGATTCTTAGTATTGGAGCGAGAATAGTTATAGCGCCATCAGTTGGTCCAAATGTTATGGGTATGTTAAGGCAAAGTGGTATAGCCATATACAATATTCCACCGGGTACTCGTGTTATCGATGCATTGAGGAGTCTTGGTTTAGTTAGATGATTATGAGCATATGCACAAAATTTATAATCAGCCTAGACTATTTTTCATCATGAATAAAACTTAAGAGGTGAAACCATATGGCATGGTGGTCTCCCGGATTTGGATGGGGTAGAGGATGGGGCAAAGGACGTGGATGGGGCCGTGGATGGATAGGACCATGGCCAGGCAAAGGACCGTTCAGCTACTTACCACCATGGCAGAGACCAGGATGGATATTTGGTAGAGGAGCATGTAGATGGCTTTATCCATGGCTAGGATACTACTGGTACCCGCCAATGTACGGATATCCGTACTATACCCCATATCCAGTACCATACGTTTACCAGCCATACTACTGGTTTAGGCCCTGGTGGGGGTGGTGGTAGTATGTACTGGTACTGGTATACATACCCATACTACTACCCACCAATGACTCCGCCACCATACTACCCACCTGACCCAGGATACTTGGCATCATTAATGACTCAATGGATACTATATCCCTATTACTACGTCTTAACGTTAGAAATGTATAAGACAATATTCGAGGCATGGAAGAAAACAATAGATGCATTAACAAAGAACTTGCAACAACTCCAACAATAAAAATCTTCAAAACACATATCTATTAAATAGAAAGGTTATAGCTGGGTGGAAAAATGAGCTACTGGTGGTATAGAATATTCAGAAGATATCCGCCACCTCCACCATTTTATCCATTAATGTATCCAACACCTTACCAGCAACAAATACCTCAACAACCACAGCAAACACAACAGCAGCAACAATCCTATCAATATCAAGCACCATATCCGCAACCAGCTCCATACTATATGCCGCCCCCGCCATTCATACCATATCCTACTACTCCAGAAGAAGAACTAGCCATGCTAGAAGACTATAAAAAAGCATTAGAGGAAGACCTAAAAGAACTGCAAGAGGAACTAAAAGCAGTAGAGGAGAGGATCAAGGAGTTAAAAGAAATGTTGAAAAGAAGAGGTTCTAGTCAATATTGATATTATGGAAATAGAGAAATTAGAACCTAAACAACTTCTTTTTATCCATAAAAACCCTTTTATACAAGTATAGAGCTATCGTTGAAACAATAATATCAGCTACTGATCCTGGATTAATATTCTTTTTCCTCAACATCTTATCTAGTTCTAAAAGTTCATCATATAAATGACCTTCATCAATTTTATCTAATAATTTACAAGCATAACCGCTTATTGTCTCAGCAACTTCAAGACCATGCGTCCTCATAACCATAGTATCAATATTGTTGCATAATAGGTATATATAAGTCTCAACGACCCCTCTATTCCAGTTTTTATGCCTATACAATCTTCCTTCAAGAAACTGTATCGCATCTAAGCTTCGAGGATAACCATTTACGAGCTCATCTGAGACAATATCTATTTTACTACTATAAACTAATACTTGGTATAACGAGTGGTTTTTCGATAACAACTCTTTACGATAGTTCTTACTCCATACATTAACATACTCGCCTACATTATCGGTCTTTTTTATGTAGCTCGGAGAAGCGAGTCTTACAGCTTTATAGAAATAAATTGTATCATAAACTGTCGTGTTTTTTACAACAAATATAGTTTCTTCAATTATGTCTTTTAAGTCTCTCTTTCCATGAATAATAGATCTACTTATACCCATAGCTAGAGGAATAAGTAGTAGTGATGAACCTAAACACGTGTTAGTGTTGAGCAATAAATGAATATCCCTAACTAATCCATATATTAAATCTCCAAATACAATTTTCTTCCAACCCCGCTTACCCCTTTTAAATGCTTTAACTAACCACTTACTACCTATACTGCACGTTACAATAAAGTCTTCATAGTAAAGTCGAGGGGCAAGATCCGCTAATCTATGTACATTTCCTGGTTTAGGATAAGCACTAGGCTCTAGGGCAAGTGCTGATGATAACAAGTATGGTATTAAAGCATTGTTCATCATACATGAACTCCTCTTTTCCAAATAATTTTCATTAAATAATAAATATTGTTTATATTAATGAAATAATTATTGATGAAGAAAAAGGGAGTCTCCGAAGCATTAGGGATGTGGAGAAGCCGGAATCTGATTCTGTGAATAAGTAAGTATTTTTAGAAAAACCTTTGTTCTAGGTGATAACTTCTCTATATTTATTTCCTCACTAACAAGTTTGTGGAAGTTAGTATTTATCATAAGCGATCTTTGGTAAAGTTCAAGTATCTTATACTCGTTCATTCTTCCTCCTTCTATCAATAATTCTTTAACCTGATAAATAGTTTCTTCAGAAATCTTCTTTCCTTCGATTATTTCATGTGTCAACTTAATCATGGCTTCTACATCTAAGTAGCCCTTAATAGATTCTTTTAACAAGTAATAGTCGATCTTTTTCTTTAAATAATACTTATTAATTACTCTTTTCAACAATTTGTAGTAATGATCTCTTGCTTTCTCTAAACTATTATATGCGTTAATTAGATCGTTTGAATTTATGTAATGATATGCTTCGAACTTATATGCTCGAGCAAGGTTTAATAATGCTCTATAATTTCTCCCCCTATACGAGTAATACTTTGATGAAATCATGTATTCTTTGCTTCCTTCGAGATATTTTCCATCAATAACATTTTTTGCAGCTAATAACTCGTGGAGAAGGCTTTCGGCAACATTTTTGAGGTGAGGACTTAAGATATTTTCCGCTTCCATACTTGCTTTTCTCAGATTCTCTATTGCCTTATCTAGATTCTTTTCACTGATCATGTTGCATTCTGCTAGACATATAAGAGTCTTTATCCTCAATGCCTCAGCTTTGCTTTTATATTCTCCACCAACTTCCTCGTATATACTCGTGGATCGTAGAAACGATTTATATGCATTACATGGTTTCTTCTTCTTTAATTCAAGCTCGGCTAAATATTCATTCATGAGAGCTTCTGCAATTAGTGATTCTCTTAGAGAACCGGTTGATCTATAATATCCGACAAGTTCTTGTAAGCGGAAAATAGCTTCTTCATATCTTCCTTGTCGTGCTAAGTATCGTGCAGTACTTAGTAGGTATTTGGCATTTACTCTTTTTGCCTCTTTTGTGAGAGAGGGATCATCACGAGCTACTTGAATAGCTAAGTGATACATAGTCCTAGCTAAGTCAAATACAAGACTATTGTACATGTAATCTCCTAGAATCGTGTATAGGTAAAATAATAGTTTTGATTTCTCTATACATGTCTCTTCTTTGCATAAACCGGTTTTTTCTAAAACATTTAGTAGTTCTACTCCAAGTGCTTCATATGCCGCTGCCTCAATTAGTTTGCCTGATCTTAATTTTTCTTGTGAGAGGTTCATAGCCTTATATATCAAATCTGCAATAACTCTACTAGGTTCTCTTTCATGAACAATTGTTGATTTTGAAACAATAGTGTTAACTATAGATTTTTCATTCTCCGCAGGTATTAACAGAGCCTTACATGCAGTGTGTACAAGTTCTTCTATGTTTCTTATAGTAGTTAAACTACTTATTCGCCTAAGGAAGCGTATTAATGACTCAATTCTCTTATTACTATCCGAAAGCTTGATGAAACCATTTTCTATTTCATAAAAACCTATTTCGTGAGAAAACGCAATAGTTCTCTCTAATAGTTTTTTGTGAACATCGAATACCTTATAAACTCCTCCTAGGAAAAGCTTATCTTTTACTAGAGAAGGTATTTCATCCATTCTAGTGCCTTCTTTATTAATAACATTGTCTATTATTTGGAGAATAGAGAAAAATGCTACAAGCCCTCTCGTCGTTACGACATAATATTCATTATTTTTCTTTTTGATCTTCTTCAGTAATCCGCGATCAACTAATTTATTTACAAGACGAGGATTT
>Ga0256842_1002822_pt1 | contig 12051 bp, 11 predicted proteins | sample 4559240metaG_FD_185973 | JGI IMG/M metagenome (GOLD analysis project Ga0256842, IMG submission 185973) | Hydrothermal vent microbial communities from Guaymas Basin, Mexico - 4559-240 | ecosystem: Environmental > Aquatic > Marine > Hydrothermal vents | place: Mexico: Guaymas Basin | collected...
TTAACAAAAAAAAGAAGCAAATTTTTATTTATTTTTTTGACTTTAAAATAAAAAAGAATATTCCTGCGATAATTAAAAAAATACCCATTCTAATAGTAAGTGTTGTTAAATCAGTTGTTTCATTCATTATAAGTCTTTTGTTTTAAAATTTAAGCGTGGATGATGGAGGCAGAGGGATTAAAAACTATCCTGTTCTTTTCTTTTATCCACTTTATAAAGTATAGCATATTCTTTAAAAATTAAATCTTTGACAGTTTCATCACTTAAGTTCAAATCAAAAAAGTATTAAGTAAATATGCAGATATAGTCAAAAAAACCGTTATAAAGATGTTGCAACTATCAGTTAGTTTATAGTCTTTGTTTTTTGCGTTAGTAGTTTTGATTTACTATAGCATAAGTTAGACTAATGGAATATATTAAAATTTGTATTTTAGGGAGTATTTAGACTTTTTTGGATTGGTTTAGATTGAAAGGTGGATGGGGTAGAGGGATTCGAACTCTCTAATATAAGTTTTTTTGCTCTGTAATCCTCACATTTTAGGGGTTTTAAATATTTGATTTTAAGTCTTTGTTGTATATAATGTTGTATATCATTTGAAAAAGGCTATATTTTGGAAGTAGGAAAATACATCAGCTTAGGCAATGGAATACAAGTAAGAAAATCAAGAAATGAAACTTATACTTATTATCATTCATTTAGAGATAAAACAGATAATAAGGTTAAAAGAAAGAAGTTATTTACAACAGATAGAGCAGATAATAAGGCATTTAAAAAAGCAATTTTATTAATAGATGAAATAATTGAAATGCCAGAAGAAAAAGAAGAAGCAAAGTATATTTTAAAAAATATGAAAAAATATTATTTTGATAAAAAAACAGAGCAAAAACATTTTGAAATTAAAAAAAGATACCCTAAATTATCAGAAGAAGAATTAATAAATTTAACAGTATATAAAGAGAAAATTTATAATTTTACAAAAGAAGAAAAAAGATTTAACAAAGCATTTAGTAAGATAAAATTAAAATCAGGTATTAAATTTATTGATTCAGATATAAGAGAATTAAAACAAGATGAAATCGAAACAATATTAAATAAACAAATTCACTCGATGAGTGAAAAATCTTTATTTAATTTAATAGCATTAACAAGAGCAATAATTAACTATAATATTCAAAAATTAAAATTAGATATTAGAAATCCTTTTGTAAATTTAGATATTAAATTTAAAAATATTCATAGGAATAGAGAAAGATATTTAAATAAAGAAGAAATATCATATTTGTTAAATATTTGTAAAGAAGAAAAAAATCCTAATGTATTTAATTGTGTATATCTTTCGATTTTAACAGCAGGAAGAAAAAATACAGTATTAAATATTAGAAAAAAAGATTTTGATTTTGAAAATAAAATATTAAATCTATATAATTTAAAAACTGAAAAATATTACAAAATTTATTTAAATGATGAAGCAATAAATTATTTTAAAAATTATTTAAAAGATTATGATGAGAATGAATATGTAATAAAAAATTTTAAATCAAAAGCAAAGCAATTACAACCATTTAGAGCACTTCCGAAGAAAATATATGAAATAATGGATAGAGAATTTAACCAGGGTTTAAATAAGCAGGATAACGAGGATAGGTATAAAATAGTCAATTTTCACACCTTGAGAAGGTCTGTTGCTACTAATTTAGCCTTAGATAATGTATCTATTTATAAAATCATGAAATTGCTTAATCATACAACTACAAAGCAAACTCAAGATTATTTAAATTTACAAGATTTAGACATAACAGCAGATATTGAATCTACTCATTCAAATTTTTATGAGATGAATTTACATGAAAAAGAATTATTAAAAGAAACTCTAAATTTTGAAGAATATTTACAATTTTTAAAAGATGATGATTTTACAACAGAACAGGAAATAAGTAATTTTATAAAAGAGATTGGAAAAGCAGAGTTTCAACTTGAATCAATGTTTGAAGATAATTTAAAGTTAGAAGATTTTACAACTGTATCAAGTTTTAACCATTATGCAAAATATAGAAATGGTTTTACTACTTATAAAGATTATTCAGAGTTTGAAAAAGAAGCATATTAAATTATGCCACTTCTTTTTTATTATTAAAATATTGATTATTTATAGCTATTTTTTTTACATCAAAAATGTAATAAGGTTTTAATTTTGGCATATTAAAAAATAATACTTGTGTATTAAACTTTACACCTTCGAAAATATCAAGTGGTAAAGTCATGATTGAAGTAATATTAAAATTTCCGTTTGATATATATTGTAATCTTTTTGAATATTTTGTATTATTGTTTAAAAAATTATCTCCTGTTATCATTATTACAGGTATATTTTCTCCAAATCTATCAAACATAGTTTTTAAAAATAAGTGGGGATAAAGTAAATTATTTTTACCCTTACCGTTTCCATTAAAAGGAGGATTCATTACTATCAAATCTGGTTTTATATGTTCTGGTATATTGCTTTCTTTTATATTTTGTAAAAAGAAAATATCACAAACATTATTAGCTTCTTTTTCAATATCTGCTCCAATAATATAACAACCTCCGTTTTTAAATGGATTTGTCATTCCTCCGTTAATACCTATACAAGGGTCGAAAATAGTTTTAAAACTATAATGTTTTGATACTATTTTATATATATAATTGCTTAAAATTTGTGGTGTAAAAACCGTAGAGTTTTTTGTAGTTTTGTTTTTAGTATTTAGGTTTGCCATTTTAATCCTTTATAATTATAATAAAGAAAAAAAGATTGTGGGGAACTTCATAAAGAAGTGGTTCTATCTATTTTCAACGCGGGTTAAAAAAAGACTGTGGGGAACTTTAAAAAAGTGGTTCTGACTTAAAATTTGCTAATTAGCAATAAAATTATATCAGTATTAAGCTTAAATACTGCTTAATACTGAAAAAACTTTAATTTTTTGGTTTTCTTCCTCTATTGCTTTTTGGTTTTAAAGATTTAGTGAATTCTTCTAATTCTTTAAATGTTAATAATTCCTCGTTGATTAACTCTTTTATTTTACTAAATACCTCATTTTTTTGTCTTCTTTTTAATATAAGTTGTTCTTCTTCTGGTGTTAATTCTAATGCCATGTTAAGCCTTTTTTATTTAATTTTCATAAGTATATTGATAAATAACTTAAAATATTTTTAATTTCATTTATAATAAATAAAAAAGGAAATATTATGGAAGAAAAAATATTTGAAAAAATACAAGGTTTTGATTTGTCAAAATTACAAGAAAAATTTATTGAGTTGTATATAAGGTATTACAATTTAAAAAATGAAAATAATAAAGAAATTGAAATCAATGATGAAATAATTAAATTTTATTTTAAAACAGTAAAAGAATCTGATTTTGATAAAGATAAAAAATTAAGATTGAGAAAAATTATATTGGAATTAGAAGAAACTAAAAGCCCTCATTTATATAATTATTTAAATAGTTTAAATATATTTAAATAATCTCTCTTTTTATATTTACACACTTTTATAAATCTTTTGTTTTTTAGCTTGTGTTGTTTTAGCTTTGCTTTTGCGTAGCAAAGGGGTAAACGACCAAAACAACACAACAAACAAAAACTCTTGACTAACTTTATAGAAAGTATCCCCAAAATATAAAATTTAAAAAAATTTGAATTAAATTAAAAAAATTTTAAAAATCATTATAATAGATATAAGAAAATTTAAAGGAGTAAATTTTGGTTAATGAAATATTACAAAATAAATTAAATTTACAATTATCAGATTTACAATCTTTTAGACTTTTAAATTATAGTAATAAAATTTTAGATGATGAATACAAAATAAAAAACAGAAGTAATTTATTAGATGAAATGGCAGAAAGTTATTATAATAAATCTCAAAATTATTTAGAATACTTTATAACTAATATATCGCAATCTTTTAATAAAACAACTAATAGGAAATATACAGAAATTTGGTTAAATAATGGTGTTTTTAGCTTTGAAGATGATTTACAATATAACAAAGATTTTAGCCTATATATTGAAGAAAAAAACAAAGGTAAATACTTAAAACAACAAGATGGTTTATTAGCACAAAAAAGATTTGCTAAGGTTAAATATATTGAATATTTAAATGAAAAAAGAGATGTGAAGAAGTTGTTTATAACAATTACATTACCGAGCAAATATCATAAATACACACAAAAGAAAAATAAGAATCCGAATAATAGTAAATATAATGATAATAATTTTATACTAAATAAAAATTATGAATTTAATTATATAAGTTTTGAACAAGATATACAAAATAATTTAAAATTATTGAATGAAATATATAAGTATTTTTATAAACAATTAGATAAATATATAAAAAGATATGTAAGTAAAAAATATAATGTATCATTAAAAGAAATAGAAGAAGATGAAGAATTAAAAGAATTATGTAGAGTAGATAAAATCAAAATGCTTGAACCACATGCAAGTTTAACCCCTCATCTACATAGTTTATTATTTATAAGTGAAGAATTAGAAGAAGTGTTTTATCAAGTATATAAAATAACATTAGAAAAATATGAATTAAATAAAGAATTTTGCCCTATTGAAGATATACAAACAGCAAAAGCAAGTAGTTATGTAGCAAAATATATTTTAAAAAACTTGGGTAATAGTGAAGACGAGGAAAACAAAACTAAAATAGATATAGTTAACCAGTATATGCGATATTTTAGTAATGTAAGGTTTTTTAATACATCAAATTTTATACATACAACACAAAAAGAAATAGACATTGTATATAGTTATTTAAAAAGAAATAATAAAGAATTTTTAAATGAATTGAAACAAAGAAAAGAACCGTTATATTGGAGTTTAGAACAGTTAATTAAAGATGAAATATTTAAGTTTCAGTATGAAGAAAAAGAAATAAAAATTGTAGATTATACAAAATTGGAAAAAGATATAAAAGAATTATACACAAAAGATATAGAAGAAAATGAAATTATTAAGGATGAAATAAACTATATAGAAAAAACAATAAAAAATATAAATGAAAATAATATTGTAAATTATATGAATAATAAATACTACCCAAAAAACGATAAATATATATTAATTAATACTACTTTAAAGTATAAAAATTCAAATAATAAAGAAGAATTAAATTATTATAAAATAATGTTAAATATAAGATATAAAGAAGTATTAAAATACTTTAATCAAAGGATTTTAGAGTTAGAAGTAAAACAGGAAAACATAGAAAAAGAAATAAAAAAACATATATTATTTAATACAGATAAATATATAAAACAAGCTACTATAAAAATATTTCAGTCTGGGTTTGTTAAAAAATTTAGTATATTAAATTTTAAAAAAGAAAAACAGCAAATAGAAGCAGAAGCAGGAGTTATATTAAACAGTAAAGAAGATTTAGGATTTTATGAATATGAACTTATAAAACATTGTGAGGAGTTTGTAGAGCATAAAGTTGAATTATCTTACTTTGAGCCATTTAAAGGTGTATTGAATGATTAAACAACTTACAGGCAGCATTTTAATAATTGCAGGCTTACTATACTTTGTATTAGCCTATAAGCACAATATAACAGCATATACAAGCCTACAAGACATAATAAACCAAGTTTTAGTATTACATGAAGATTTACAACAGTTTATATTAAATAGCTATTTATATGCCCAAAATACAGGCTATATCGATTTTGAACTATATAAAAGGTTTTATATACAATTCTGGAGTCCTTTTATTACAATACTTATAGCTACGGGGATGTATATTAAAATGGAAGGAACATTTAAACAAAGAATTAAAAAATTATTATCTTTTACACTTCCTTTTATATTAACGCTACTAATTAAAATACCTATTTTTATATAAAATAAAAAGAATTTTAAAATTTATTTAAATTAACTTAAAAAAATTAAAAAAACTATTATAATAAATATAAGCAAGTAAATAAAGCTTAAATTAAATTATAAAGACCTTAAAAAAGGCAAAGGAAAAAAATGGAAAATTTTAAATTAAATACAACAATAACAGCAACAGTTTCAGGGCTTAGTTATGGACAAAAATATAATGAAAATAGTAAAAGTTTTGAAGAGGATAGAACGTCTTTTCAAGTTCAATCAATTATTTTTAAAGATAATGGAGAAATGGTTAAAAAAACATTAAAAGTTAAAAAAGAAGTATCAGAAGAACAATTAAAAGCAATGATAGGTAAAACATTTGATTTTTCAGAAATTGAAGAATATGCACATAATAATAATGGTTTTACTACTTACACATATTCAGCAACAAATTTTAAACCAAGTTCAACACAACCAAAAACACCAGTATTTGAAGTAAATAAAAAATTAATAATTAAAGTAGATAATATTATTGACAATACTAATAAAAATGGAGTATCAACTAAATTACAAACAATAGTTCAGGACGGATTAAGAACAGATTTAAAAACAGTTAAAATCAATGATATAAAAGCATCAGAATTACAAGCATTAAAAGGTAAAGAAGTTCTTATAACTGATTTAAGAGTAAGTAAAATGAATGGTAAAACTTATTATTCGTCAAATACAAAACCAGAAGCTATTTAATAGCTTTTTGGTAATTGAAAGGGGTTTAAAATGATTACAATACCTATCCAAATTAAAACAAATATATTAGAAAAGTTAAATGATGAAGTATCAGAAAACAGGGAATATTATTCAATTCAAAGTTTTTTAAGATATTTAATTGAAGATGATATTAAAGAACATAAAAACAAAGAATTGATGGAACAAAATTACAAGTTAATAAATTTAATTGTAGATGAAGAATTAAAAAGTGAAATTAAAAAAATAGTTAAATCAGATGATTTTTTTATTACTTTAACAAGTTATGTAAATTTTTTATTATATAAATATTTTTCAGAAAAAACAGAAAAACAAAGAAAAGAAATATTAAAAGATTTAGAGGAAAAAGAATATATAAAAGATATTGTAGAAAATTTATTTCATGAAAAATATGATTAAAAGGAAATGTAATGAAAAATACAGAAAAAATAAATGATGTTAATGAAGAAAGATTATTAAGGGGAGAAAAAGAAAAAATATTTGATAAAAGATTTTATGATATAAAAGGACAATTAAAACATATTAAAATTTTAAGATTTGGTTTTTATGTATTTACAACAGTATTTATATTATTTTTGTATCTTTCCTCAGCATATAGAGCAAATTTAGATTTAAATGATTTTTTGAATTTAGATATACAAAAAGAATTATTAACAAGTATATATAATTATTTAAATTACAACTATAATCAGTTTTTAGATTCAAATAGTTTAAATAATTTTGACAGTTATATATATTACAATTTAATAACAAGTTTAATTATATCAACAATTTTAACAGTATTACTATATAATAAAGTATATAAAAATAGCAAAATTCAAAGTGCTATAAGTAGCGTTGGTTTGGGACAACAATTTTATTTAAAAAAAATAGATGAAAAAAACAATGTAATTACATTTAAATTATTTAAAGGTGAGATACTTAATTTTGAAGTATTTAATGATACAAGCAATAATTTAAAACAGTTATTAGGGTTTGAAGTAATACAACCAGAAAGAAAAGGAACAGATTTAATATTATTAAAGTATTCAGCAAGTTTCCCAAGTGTAGAAGAATTAGAAAATTTACAGGTAAAAGACTATTTAAAAAAAGATAAAATATTTTTAGGTATTGGTATACCAGATTTTAACAGTAATAAAACAAAAAAAGATTTAATTTTTGGCAAATATGAAGCAAAATATTTAAATTTTTCAGACTTACCACAGGGTATAGGTAATTTTGGGGGTTCGGGGTTTGGAAAATCAAATACACTTAATCAACTGTTTCAATCATTCTTTATCAATTTTGACAAAATCCAAGCCTTTATATTTGTGGATTTTAAACAAGGAATAGAAGCAGAGCCATACAGACAGTTAGAAATTAAGAAACAAACAGGGAGAATTTTTACATTAGAAGATGATAGATTAAAATTATTAAACCTATTAGAAAAAATGCTTATAGTAGCCAAAAGTAGGGGTTTATACATTAAATCAAAAGGACTTAAAAAGATAGTAAATAAAAATATTATTTTATTTTTTGATGAGATGGCAGAGGTGTTAGATTATAACCCAATAGATAAGGAAGAAAAAGAAATTCAAAAAAGAATAATCTCAAACATCGAAACATTACTAAGAATCGGTAGAGCAGCAGGAATTAAAATAGGATACAGCACACAATCAGCAGTTCAAAATGCTTCAGGTTTAACTTCTGGAATGAAAAATAACACCCCTTTAAAGTTTACTCATGGGTTAGCAAGTAATACTCAAATTAGTAGTGTATATGAAGACTTTGAAGCCTTTAATATTAACCCACTTGAATATGATATTGGAAAATGTGCCATTGTAAATTTAACTAATAGCCAAATAGAAGAAGTAAGAAGTTTATTTATACCTGATAATTTTTCAGATAGTATAAAATTTTCAGACTATGAAAAAAGTGAGTTTGATAATGAAATAAAAGAGTATTATAAAAAGTATGTTAATAGTGTTGAAGATAAAACTTTTTATTTTAGCAAAGAAGAATTGTTAAATGACTTACTTAATGAGCAGATAGTTAGCAAAACAGAAGTTATACAACTACAAGTAGAAGCAGAACCAAAGCAACAGTTAAAATTAGTAAAAGAGCGAGAACAAGGGAATCAGAAAGAAAATAATTTTGATGATTTATTATCTGAATTTTTAAACACCTAAGAATTAAATTTCAAAGGTGTCAAATCCTTCGTATTCTTTAAAAGAGAGTAAATATAAACTTTTTAAGATATTAGGGGAAATAGCTTGTAGTTCTTCAAAAACGGTGCTATCCATTGTTTCCTCATTCATAGCATTTACAACATCTTCAATGACAATCGGTAGTTTTTCACAGAGATTTTTAAAGGCTTCTGTTTCCCCTGTTGTTAATTCATAAAATTTATCAAGAGAAACTCGTCTAATGTTTTCATGAGACATTTGTGTTCCGTCCATTGAAACAATCCAAACTATATTTTGACTATGTTTGGCAATGACTTCTACTAAGAAACATTTTGCTTCGTTATCGTGTAATATAGTATTTTGCATTCTTGCGTATGTTTTTTGTGATGATGAAGAATTCATTGTATTGTGTTTATTTTTCATTTCAACAAAAATTTTTTCTTCCTGATTGATAATATCATACCCTTGTTCAGGAACTTCCCAACCTTCTCCAATGTATTTAAAAATATTTTGATGGAAATATCCAATATGATTAGTATTTGATTTGTCAATTTGTCTTATAATTTCGCTTTCAATAACTTCTTCCATTGTCTTATGATAAACTTTACTATCAAAAGTCAGTTTTATTGGGTCTATAAGGTTTTTATTGAATTTTTTAAGGTCAATATGAAAACGATATTTTAATACAGTATCTTTTACATGGTTATATAAACATTCATTACTAATGAATGATAAATTATAATCTCTCATTTTTAATCCTTTAAGTTATCTAAATATGTTATTATAGATTTACCAATTTCTTTTGCTAAATTAACTGGAACAGCATTCCCAATTTGTTTATATTGTTCTGATAGGGAACCTTCAAATATCCAATTATCTGGGAAAGATTGTATTCTGGCATTCTCTCTTATACTAAAAGGTCTTAATTCATCAGGATGACATCTTTCTGTTTGTTTTTGAGAAGGGCTACATAATACAGTTAATCCAGGTTCATCCCAAGATAGTCTTCGGGCAATTCCAGTTCTTCCACCACCCATAAAATAAGTTGTTTTCATATATTCTCTTGCCACATCATCTGGTAAATCTCTCCAACAGCCACCAGGTGAAACATATTTTAAAATTTCTTTTTTCTTATCATTATATTTAGCACAAGGAGATGGAGGAACATCCTTTAAAATATCTTTGAGGGTTAATGTTTCTTTATATGGTTCTGGATATTGATAATCAAAACCTATTTTTTCCCTTATATCTTTTCGAGTTCCAATAATTACAATTCTTTGTCTTTTTTGAGCTACACCATAATCTAATGAATTTAAAACTTTATAATCTACTTTATATCCAACTTCTTCAAAAACATCTAACATGACTTGTAAAGTTCTTCCCTTATCATGTGTTGCTAAACCTTTGACATTCTCAGCAAGAAACATTTTTGGTTTTAATTCTTTTAAAATTTCAGCAAAATCATAAAAAAGAGTCCCTCGTGTATCTTCTAAACCTAATTTCTTTCCAGCATAACTAAAAGATTGACAAGGATAACCACCTGACAATAAATCTATTTCAATATTTTTATCATCTAAATAATTTCTTATACCATCTTGAACAACTTCTTGAATATCTTTTTGAATTACATTCCAGTTTGGTCTATTTGTAATGAGAGTTTTAGCAGCCCATTTATTTATTTCAACAGTTGCTTTCGTTGTAAAACCAGCCTGTTCTAAGCCTAATGCTAAGCCACCAGCACCAGCGAATAACTCAACAACAGTATATTCTTTGAGTATATGTAGTTGTGGTTGTAATTTGCTCATAGCATTTCCTTTAAAGTTTTACTTTATTTATATCATAGACTTAGTTGTATCGTTAAAAATATGGCTATATGAAATATTATAGAATTATACCTTTGTTTTATAAAAATAGTCTATGCTAATATATTCATATTTTTTGATTGTATAGAGAAGTTGTATATTTGTTGTATAACTGTTGTATATTTTAGATTTTGATTTTTTGAAAGTCCGTAATTTAGGTGATTATAGGTGGATGGGGTAGAGGGATTCGAACCCCCGAATGCCAGTACCAAAAACTGGTGCCTTACCGCTTGGCGATACCCCAATGTAAGTAGTAATTTAATGATTGGTTGCGGAAGCTGGATTTGAACCAGCGACCTTCGGGTTATAAGCTTTACGAGGAGTAAAGCTACAAAACCTTATAATACGAGATTTAGAGACTCTCTAATTCCCGTTTTTTTACCACTTTTACATTATTGAGTGATAAAATTTTGTATTTTTCCAAATGCTTTGAAAGTCTGTCTGTTTGGCAGATTCTCTTGCTTTTGATGCTGAAATTATATATAATAAAACTTAAAAGAAATTGAAAATGCAGTAAAACTTTTTATCATCTTTATTATATATTTTTTTTACAACTGTGTAGTTAATTCTCACAATGTAGCAAATTTCTTATAATATTAGTAATTCTCCCACCCTCGACGGCATTAAGTTAAGCTTAAAAGCCCCATTGTCACGAACTTTCATCTTGATGTGGCTACACTTATTCATACTGATATTTTAACTCAGAATTGCTAAATATTCTGAGTATGAATAAGTGTAGCCACATCAGGTGTAAAATAATTCTTAGTTAAGAAAGAGAGTTCTTACTTCATCTAAAAACTCATTTTTAGAATGAATAATAGAACCACGTAAAGAGATATTATGAAGATATCCTCTTCTATGTGGGGCTAGTCTATTGTCTTGATAATCATAAATATTTTTTTGATAGGGTGATTCATTTGTAAGAATCATAATTTTGCTATCATCATCAATAATATGGATTAGAGATGCATATTTGTAGATAAGTTCATTTTTATTGCTGTTTTTTCTAAATTTACATTCAATCATATGAAGATGATTGTTTTTCATTAGTAAAATATCAAACTCATTAACAATACTGATTTTTTTATTGATAGATTGTTTTATGATAAAGCCTATTTCCATATCATCAAAAGGGAAATCTCGAAGTTGTAAATAAACATAATATTCAAAAAGTCCTCCTGTAATTATTTTAGCATCTTTGACAATATCAAGTTTCATACTTTTAATAAGCTGATAAGCTCTTGGATATTGGTTTATGTGTAAGAGTTGCTGTTTGCTGATATCTTTATTTAAGAGTTCTAATTCATGAGTATAGTTATTGAAAAGCTCAAGAATCTCTTTTTTATATTTATGTGCAAACTCTTTGTCTTGTGATGATTCAATAGCAAAGCCTT
>Ga0256842_1002823_pt1 | contig 12046 bp, 13 predicted proteins | sample 4559240metaG_FD_185973 | JGI IMG/M metagenome (GOLD analysis project Ga0256842, IMG submission 185973) | Hydrothermal vent microbial communities from Guaymas Basin, Mexico - 4559-240 | ecosystem: Environmental > Aquatic > Marine > Hydrothermal vents | place: Mexico: Guaymas Basin | collected...
CTTGTGCTTGATAAAGATTTAAGAGAAGAGATAGGGAAAAGAAGCAGAAGATTTATGGAGCAGTCTTGGAACGAAAAAAAGGTGATAAAAAGACTTATTGAGTTTTATGAAAAGTGAGTGGGAAAACTATTATTCGATCATACATTTAAAAAAGGAGACAAGTTATGAATTCGACTATTTTAATAGTGGGTGGAGTTTTACTTTATATTATTTTGTACCATACTTATGGTCGGTATTTAAGGAAAAAGGTTGTTGGAGAATCAGATATTGAGGTACCTTCTAAGCGTCTTTATGATGGAATTGATTTTGTTCCTGCCAATAAGTATGTTTTATTCGGACACCATTTTGCCTCAATTGCAGGAGCTGCTCCAATTGTTGGACCAGCTATTGCTATGGCATGGGGGTGGTTACCTGCGCTTTTGTGGGTGTGGTTGGGAAATATTTTTATCGGAGCAGTTCACGATTATCTCTCCTTAATGTCATCAGTGCGTTATGACGGACATTCTATTCAGTGGATTGCTGGGAAAGTAATAAAAAAAAGGACCGGTTATATATTTTCATGGTTTATTTTCTTTGTCTTGATTTTGGTGGTAGCAGCATTTGGTTCGATTCTTGGCAAACTCTATGTAAAACAGCCAGCAGTGCCTAGTGCTTATATTTTTCAGATCTTTGCTGGGCTTATTCTCGGATACCTTCTTTATAAGGTCAAAATGGACTTTAGACTTGCCACTATTATTGGAATTGGTCTGCTTATCCTTTCCATTATATTAGGAGATAAGTTCCCCCTATCAGCCAGCTATAAGACTTGGATGGTGGTCTTTTTTGTATATATCATTGTAGCTGCTTCAATTCCTGTACATATACTTCTTCAACCTAGAGATTATTTAAACGCATGGCTGTTAGTAGGAGGACTTTTCATAGGGGGAATATCACTGTTAATAGCATTTTCTCCTGTTAAAATTCCTGCCATTACTGTGTACAGTGCTCCTATAATTGCGGGAAAACCAACTCCATTTTGGCCAGTTATTCCGCTTATTGTTGCATGCGGATCACTTTCTGGTTTTCATGCACTTGTGGCATCAGGGACTACTTCTAAACAGATCTCATCTGAAAAAGATGGTCTATTTATTGGATATGGAGGAATGCTTACTGAGGGATTTTTATCAACCATAGTTATAGCTGCTATTGGTGCATATGGACTTTCAGTAGTTTCTCCAGAAAAAGCTTCTCTTTTAACCGAAAATACTGTAAATTTTGCCCAAAACTATATTAGTGTAGCAAAATCTGTGGGTGGTCCTATAGGAATCTTTTCAAAATCATACGCAGCAGTAGCCCATGCTGTCCTCCATTTGCCTAAAAGTTTTCTTATAATATTAGCATCTATGTGGGTTGCTTCTTTTGCTATGACCACATTAGACACCACAAATCGCCTTGCTCGCTATACTTTTGCTGAAATTTTCGAACCCATTAAAGAAAAATTTCCAGAAGTTTATAATTTTCTTACCAACCGCTGGGTTGCTTCTACAATTCCTGCAGCTATTGGAATTGGCCTTGCTTGGAGTGGGGCATGGACGATGTTGTGGCCTGCATTTGGCGGAGCAAATCAAATGCTTGCATCTATTGCACTTATGACCGCAGCTGCATGGGTGATAAGGGTGCAAAAATCAAAAGGAATAAATGTGCTTATTCCTGCTTTATTTCTTTGGGTTACAGTATCATCTGCCATGATATGGTTTTTGTTTGTAGCTGTACCTACATTTTATGACAAAGATCCTGTTAAAGCTATTATTTTAGCAATAATGGTAGCGATAATGTTGGCATTAAATCTTTTATTGATATACGATTACTTTAAGCCTGAAAAAGATCTTGAGGCAAATCTAAAAGCAGATAAGGAAAATTATGTTTAAAAAAATAAAAGAGTTTTTTTTGCTTTTTTCAAAAGGATTTCGAGATGTAAGCACCCGTGCGATTGAGGCTGAACTCAAAGAGTTAGAAAATGTTTTTGCCCTGATAGTAACAGGAGCACTTACAGGCATGCCTGCACCTCCATCTTATCTGGGAATAAAACTTTTACCCTATATGGAACGAGAGATAAAGGTTATGATATGCCGCTCAGAGGCCTTAGATGATATTTTTGCTGATTGGTTTGATGTTTTAGATTTTGGATAATGTAATGAAAAAAGTTTTTCTTTTTTTAGGAAAAGGAGGTGTTGGTAAAACTACTCTTGCAGGAAGCCTTGCTGCGTATCTTTCAAAATACCTAGGCAGAGTCTTTGTCGCATCTATAGATCCTGCACATAATCTTTTTGATTTTTTTGGAATAACTTCAAAATTAGGTCCGGTAAAGATATCAAATAATCTTATTGTAGAAGAAATTGATATAAACTCGCATCTCAAAAAGTTCCTTAAAGAGACATCTTTAAAAGTGAAGAAAAACTATCATTATCTTCAAATGATAAATCTTGAGAATATGTTTGATGTCTTAAAATACTCTCCCGGTATGGAAGAATATGCTATGTTTTCTGCTCTTGAAGAACTTATAGATATTTGGAAGTCAAAAGTGGATTACATCATAATTGATACACCTCCTACTGGACTTATGTTAAAAATATTCTTTTTACCTAAAGCCACACTTTTATGGATAGACAAATTAAAAAAACTTAGAAAAAGAATTCTTGAAAGAAGAGCCCAACTTGTTCATATTAAAGGAAAAGAAGAATTTGGTGATCTTGTTTATGAACAAGAGAAAGATGGTGTTTTTAAAGAACTTAATATTCAAGAAAAAAAGGCAAAAAAACTATTAAATATATTTTCTAATCCTCAAATTTGCAAAAAAATATTAATTGTTAATTACGATGAACTCTCTATTATGGAAGGAATAAAAATAATCAATGAGTTGGCATCAATAAATGTGCCTATAGATTTAGTAGTGTTTAACAAAAAGGGAATGACAGATTCCATAACATATGACAAAAAAGTAGAAAATATTTTGGATAAACTCAAAAGTTTTAAAAAAGTGGAAGTTCCTTTTTATAAAGATCATATTACACCTAGAAATAAAATGATAGAAATTGCAGAGATGTTTGCAAAAGAGCTTTTATAATTATGTACCTGGTGCAAAAGAGGAGCAAAATTTGAGTAATTTTGGATTTATAATACTTCTTATTTTATCTGGGGTAATTGCTATTCTCTATTATGTTGGATATCGAAAAAACATCAAAGCTATAGAAGATGTTTCAAAAGCCCTGGAAAGAGGACTAAATCCAAAGAAAAAAGAATATATTTGGCTTGGGGGAGCTCTTGGGTTTACTGGTAATTTTGAAGTACAAGGTTTTAAAAAGGTATCTGCCTCTGTTTTTATGCTTCCAAGACAAAGCGTTCTTTATTATCCCTTTTCTTTGATTACCACAGGGTATGATAGATTAGAAGTGCTTTTTTTTCTAAAAGAAGAAGTAAGAAATGAAGTACACATAATAAAAGAAGTAAAGTTTCCCTATAAGATGCCTAAAATATTTAATGTTGATCTTTTAAAGAAGGAAAAGATAAAGATAAATGAAAGATCTTTTATATTGCTGTATAAAAATAAAACCAAAGATATTGAAGCTATTTTGTCTCTTGTATATGCTCTTGAACCACTAGGTATTATGCATATTGCTCTTACTCCGAGCAATAGGGTTCTTTATGTAAAGCTTAAGATAGACCTTAACTTAATTGACAAAATAGAGAAGGCTATGAAAGAATGTGTAAATTTTGCAATAAAAAATACTCGGAACTTCAAAATTAGTTAAAAATTTTGTTTTTTTCAGGAAAGAGATCACTAATTTTTCTAGTTGTAAAAAGCAATACCAAAAGTTATAGTATTTTCAATCCTTTCCCAAAAAGGAACTTTAAATGAACATTTAGATAACATCAAAAAGATTTGAAAAGTATTGAACTAATATTTATAACTCATGACAATTTAAAAAAAATAAACAAGGAGATGTGTTATGAGATACTTTATTGTTTTTTTATTTTTTCTTTCAAGTTGTGCTCCTGTTCTTTTAGGTGTAGGAGCAGGGGCAGGAGTTGCAGGATATAAGTATGTATCTGGAACTTTAAGTGTGGAATATGTTGCTGATTATGATAAAGTATGGAATGCTACTCTTAACTCATTAAAAGAGCTGGATATAAAAATTGAAAAGGTCGAGAAAGATGCTTTAAACGGGTATATAAAAGCCAAAAAAGTAGATGGTAGAATAGTTATTGTAAAATTGAAAAATAAACCTTCAAATATTGTAGAGGTAAGAATTAAAGTAGGAATATTTGGAGATGAAGAAGCTTCAAAGATAATAAAAAGGGCTATTGATACTGAACTTGGAATTCAGGGAGAATAAAGGATGCTTAGAAATAGAGGTTTTACTTTGATTGAAATGGCTATTGTTTTGATAATATTGGGATTGCTTTTAGGGATAGGTGCATCTTTAATTGGCCCTTTAACAAAAAGGGCAAAATATACTGAAACAAAAGAGATTATAAATGCAAATGTTGAATCAATTATAGGTTATGCAGCAATAAATAACTGTCTGCCTGATCAAAATTCATGGAAAAATGTTGTAAGAAACAGCAGAGATTCTTGGAATAAAGAGTTTTTATATATATCCGACGATCAAATAAGTGGTTCAAATTGTTCTAAAGAAGCTGGTATATGCGAGAAAAAGACAACATCTCTTACTGTAATAAAATGTTATGATTCTTCCTGTTCGTCTCAAACATCTATAAATGATGTAGCTTTTGTGATGATAAGCGGTGGTTTTAATTACAACATACAGACGGATAAGGATAGCGATGGAAAGATAAAAGTTTATGAACCCGGAATTAATAACATAGACGATTATAGTGGTGATTTTTCTAGACCTGAAAGTTATGATGACATAGTAAAATGGGTAACTTTACCAGAACTTAAGATAAAGATCGGATGCACTGGCAATCCTTTAAAAATACTTAATACTGAGCTGCCAATAGGATACCAAGATCAACCTTATTCTGCTACTATTTATGCAGATGGAGGTATTCCTTACCCTTCAGGAGGAAAATATGATTGGTGTTTAGATGGAGTTCTTCCTGTGGGTATAAACTCTTCTGCAACTTCTTGTGCAAGTGGATGGACCCAGGCAGATAATGTTTCACTTTCAGGCATTCCTTCTTCTCATGGCACATTTCTTTTAACCTTTAAAGTAAAAGACAAAGATGGGAATGAAGCTGAAAAAAAGTTTGTCCTTACGATAAATCCATCAAATTAATTATTTGGAGGAGAAGAAAATGGAGCTTTTATTTTTAGGGGTAGGAGAAGCATGTGATGAAAATTTTCCAAACACCTCTATTTTGATCTATGACAAAAACATGATCCTTTTAGACTGTGGTTTTTCTGTTCCCCATATCTTTTTTAAATATCATAACGATCCTGACGAATTAGACATGATCTGGATTTCTCATTTTCACGGTGATCATTTTTTGGGAACGCCTCTTATGATTTTGAGATTTTGGGAGATGGGAAGAGTAAAACCTCTTTATTTTATTGGCCAAAAAGGGATTGAGGAAAAGATAAAAACCGCTATGGAGCTTGCTTATCCTTCTTTCATTAAGAAACTCAAATACGATCTCATCTTTGTTGAGCTTGAGCCAATGGATAAAACCTCTGTACTAAATTTTTCTTTTCAAGCCGCATATACTAATCATTCAATAAAAAACATGGCTTTGAGGATTGAAGGGTCCAAATCTCTTTATTACAGCGGAGATGGCAAACCTACTTCAGAGTCAATTTTATTGGCAAAAGATTGTGATTTAATAATCCACGAATGTTTTTTGACAAAAGGTGAATTAGAAGGGCATGGAAGTTTAGAGATGGCTATTGATTTTGCTCAAAACGCTGGTGTAAAAAAATTGGCATTAGTTCACATGCAAAGAGATGAGAGAGAAAAACTTAAATTAAAGGAGATAGACCCCGGAAGGATTGAACTTCTTGTTCCAAATAGTGGCACAAGGATCTTGCTCTAATTTGGTCAAAAAGGACACCAGAAAATGGATATTGGGACTTTGTTTGGTATAATAATTGGTTTTTCTTTAATCATAGGAGCTATAATTCTCGGCGGATCTTATGATGTGTTTTTAAACATTCCAGGGATGATGATTGTATTTGGTGGCACTTTTGCTGCCACATGCGTCAACTTTCCGCTTCAGGATATAATAAAGGCATTTAAAGCTGTATATTATGTGTTTGCAAGAAAAAGAGTATCTCCCAATGATGTGGTAAATCTTATGGTAAAGATTGCTCAAATAAGCAGACAAGAAGGATTACTTGCTCTTGAAAAGATAAAGACAGAAAATCCAATTTTAAAAAAGGCATGTCAGCTTATAGCTGATAATGCAGACAAAGAATTGATTACAGAAACTTTAAGGTTTGAAATCATATCTTTAAAAAACAGACACAATGTTGTACAGGATGTATTTAAAAAAATGGCTGGATTTGCACCTGCGTTTGGAATGATAGGAACATTAATAGGTCTTATTCAGATGCTAAGCACACTTGAAGATCCCTCAACCATAGGTCCTGCTATGGCTGTGGCCTTGCTAACCACATTTTATGGAGCTATAATGGCAAATCTTATCTTTTTGCCAATTGCTGGAAAGCTAAAGAGCAGGACTTTAGAAGAGGTCTTAAATTTGGAAATTATATTTCATGGAGCAAAATCTATTTTGGAAAACAATAATCCAACATTTGTTTATGAAAAACTTTCTTCATTTGTAGCACCTGGAGAAAGAAAATATGAACGATTTTCTAGAAGAAAGAGATGATTATTTAGAAGATGCTGATAAAGAAGGTGAAGAATCTAAAGAATGGATGGTCACATTCACTGATATGACCTTACTTGTTCTTGTCTTTTTTATATTTTTGTTTTCTTTATCTACCATCAATAAGAAAAAATTTATCTTATCTATCTCTTCTGTCAAACAAGCACTAAAAAAAGAAAGATTAGGGCATGGCATATCTCCTGGAGCATTAGAAACTGAAGGTCTTCTAATAGGGGAAGAAGAGCAAGTCATAAAAAAGATATTAAAAGATCAAGAGAAGGTTTATGCTGACTTTAATTTCTTTTTTGCCCAACATGGACTGGAAGGAAAACTTGGAGCAAAATTAGAATCTGGGAAAGTTATTATCAGGGTGCCATCAAAGGTTCTTTTTCCTCCTGGAAAAGTTGAACTTACCTCAGAAGGCAAAGAATTATTAAAGACCTTAAAAGACTTTTTTATAAGACACCCTGATGAAAAAATAAACATTTGTGGTTATACTGACGACACTCCAGTTAAACCAAATTCTAGATTTAAAGACAATTGGGAACTTTCAGCATTAAGGGCTGTAAATGTGTTAAGATATCTTATAAGATTAGGAATAGATCCCAGAAGAATGACTGCTACAGGTTATGGAGAAATGAACCCTTTATATCCAAACACTTCTGAAGAAAACAGATCTAAAAACAGACGAGTAGAATTTGTTTTAGAAAAAATTATACAATAATTATACCAATTGCTTATGAAAAAGACATAGTGTATCATGCAAACATTTCAGATTTCACTTTTCTTTTTGATATGACTTTGTTATGAACAATTGGTATTACTTAATTTCAAAAGTTAAAGTGGATATTAATTTACAGTTATCTGCTTTATGTGGATCTTTGTAAGGTAATAAAACTTTTGTCTTAACAAACCATATACCTTTTTTCAAAATCTTTACCTTGGCGATCATGTTTTTATCCGGTTTAGTAGCCCATGCAAAGGTATTCTCTAGGTTACTAAATCCTGCATATGTAGCATAAATCCATGTTCTTGTTGGTTTGCCATTAAGAAAAGAATAAACTGGAAGGAATTCTCCTTCCTTGATATTGGCTGGATTTTTAAGCGGAATAATTTCTAACGGATATCCCAACCATTTTTTATAAAAATTACCATTAGGAGTATTCACATTGATAATTGCTTTTGCCACGCTTTGGTATAAGAAAGATTTAAGCACATTCTTAAGCTCGTTTTTAGGTTTGTAAAAATAACCCTCTATAGTTTTACTGATAAAGGTCTTTATTACAAGAACTACAAGGTAAGTTCCCTTTTCATTTAGCTTTACCTTTATAGGTTTCACACCCTTTTTACCTTGTGGTTTTATACTTAAAGGTATCTTATTCCCGTGAGGATCTAGAAGAAAAAGGGTCATTTTTTCAACCATTTTTGCTGGTGGTTGATCATCTACAGGAAACTTATGGCCCCATCCTATTTCAATTACAATCTCTTGACCTACAGAAGGATTGTAATCATTTACAATCAACCAAAGAGAATGGGCATATACATAAGTTGAAACAAATCCACTTATAACTATAAACCATACAACTATTAAGAAACCTTTTTTCATATTGCTCCTCCAGATGGTTTAAAACATTAATTAAAAATCCTCAGCCTCTTGTAAATAAATAGTTAAAAAGTAAATTTTAAACCAGCATTTATAATGGTACCAGGTGCAATAGTATCTGCCCGTCCTTTTCTTTTAAAAATCGGATACTCTTCATCAAAGAGATTTTCTATATTTATATAGAGTGTTAAGAAATTAAAAAATTGGCGAGAAATTGAAACATCCATGGTAAAATAATCATCTTCCTTAAATGTGTTTTCACTGTCGAAGTAGATATCAGTATAGTAATTTCCAGTTACAGAAATATTGATAAGATTCAGATTATTATATCGGAATCCAAAATGGGTTTGATGACGAGGCTCGTAAGGTAGGTAATTGCCCTCCAACTCAGGATTGTTTTTATCTTCATCGATCTTAGAAATATTAAAGGTATAATTTATAAAAAAAGTAAGATTGTCTTGGGCATGCCATTCCAATTCTGCTTCAATTCCATAAATATCTACATCACTGATATTATCTAACTTATATTCGTACCGGGTCTTTTTCTTTTTTCCTTTACCAAAAGTGCCTGTGCCGATGAGACGATCGCCAATATAATCTTTGGCAAACCCTTGATAAAAGGTCAGTCTTCCCCATAGCCTATCGGTTAAAAATCGCTCAATCCCTATATCATAGGACCATATTTTCTCAGGATCTAAATCTGGGTTAGCTTCGCGATAATAGGTGCCACCACCGCGGACATGAACTTTGTAAAGCTCAAATAAGCTGGGCTCTCGAAAACCCTTTCCACCAGATGCGCGCACTGTGGTTTTATCATCTGGATGCCAAGCAATCCCTATTTTAGGAGAAAAACTTTCTTCTGTGTTTGAACCAAATTTGTTATAGTAAGGTGGTTTACCTGCGCTACTCTTACTGTCCCAATTAGCACCATCCCAGGTTCTGATCCAATCGTATCTTGCCCCAATGTTTACAATCAGGTGGTTATTGAAGAAGTAAAAGGCTGAATCTATAAAAGGCGAAATGGAACGCTGTTTACCTTCTGCTCCAGCTTTTCGAGTGATGGTTACATATTTGTTGTCATAATCCCAGGAGATTTTTTTATAGGCAACACCTAAAGTAAATTTTCCCCAAGACCTAATTGGTATAGTTCCCTGAAGATCAAAACCCCATGTTGTAGAGTCTATTTCTTCTTTTCTATACAAAGATGAATAATTATCCTTTGCTGTATCCTGATAAGCAGTTTTGTCTGCCTGATTCAAATAAACCAACCCCTTTAAGCCAAATGATTCTCCCTCATAGTTATAGTTTGTCCAGAATTGTCCAAGTGTCAAATCATCATAAAAATATTTCCTTCCCTTTCCTGTCTCATGATCATAATACAGCCCTGCAATTGATAGATTAGAATTAGATGTCAATTCATAGGTAATCTTTCCAAATACTTTTCCGATCTCCCGGTCGCGTTTGATTTCGTATGGTTTATGGTGTTTTACCATATAAAATCCATCACTATCTTCATAACCACCAGCTACTAGGAAACCAAGGTTTTTAATTTTTTGAGAATGAAAGATATTTCCTTTATAAGTATCTGCTGTGCCTATTTCACCTGCTAATGACGATTGCCTACCAGCTTTAGGTTTTTTTGTGATAATATTAATTACACCACCAAGTCCTTCTGATCCATAAACTGCCGAGGCAGGCCCTCGAACAATTTCGATCCGTTCAATAGCCTCCTTAGGAATGTGACCCCACGCTACCCAAGCGATAGCATTGTTGAAATTGTCGTTTTGTGGCACCCCATCTACTAATATCAAGATCCTGTGTTCACCTACTCCACGCATCTTTAACGGGCTTGCAATACCGTGTGTTTGAACTGCATAATGCCTATAATTATACATACCCACAACACTGCGAACAATATCCTCCCAACGGTCAAAGGGAGAAGACATAATCTCCTCTCTAGAGATCACTGTTACACTTTGAGGGGCGTTAAATACTGAAATCTTCGATCGCGTAGCAGAAACCACCACCTCATTCATTTTTATTGCCATCGCCCCTTCCACTTCTTTTTCCCTTTGTTTTATCTCTTTGCTTAAAGCATAAGAAGAAATAAAAACAACTAAAATCACTATTAATAATATCAAATTCAAAGTCTTCATTTAATCCTTTCTCCTTGTTTATTTCTCTTATAACCTTTCCACCCCATAATGCACCCAAAAATTCCAAAAATAATAGAAATACCACTAATAGCTCTTAAATATTTTGATATATACTTCTCCAAGGAGCTCTCTATGTTTTCTGAAGTTTCAAAATGCTCAATGTGTTCAATTGATAAGTTCATCTCTAGCCTGTGGCCTATTCCATCTTCTACCACTACCTTCCATTTGCCCGGCATGTCTGGATAAAAACAAAAACGACCATTTCTATCTGTTCTTCCTATTTGGAAAGGAATTTTTTTATCCGGTGCAGTAATCACTACCTTGGCATAACTCATAGGCTCTCCAGTGGTATATTCAGCACTTATAACAATTCCACCTTTTCCTGTTTTACCTCTTACTCCATGGGCATAAAGAGAAGAAGAAATTGCTATAGCAAAAAAACAACACAATATAACAAAATAAATTCTCATATATCCATCGTGATAAGATTAAATTTTCTAAAAAAAGATATACTGTTGGTTGCTTATATTTAAAAAAATAATATGTCAAGTATAAAATTTTAGAAAAAATAATAAAAAACAATTTAAAAAATGTTTCAGATATTATTAATCAGTTCTTGACATCTTTTTAAAAAAATTATAGCCTAAGCTATATTTTATTGGGGGAGCTATTATGGAACTTACTCACAGTCTTGAGGATTATATTGAGGCGATATGGCTTATTAGTCAGGAAAAAAAGGTAGTTAGAGTTAAAGACATAATGGAATTTTTTGGCTACAAAGTATCTTCTGTAAACAGAGCGCTTAAAAATCTGGCCAAAAGGGAGCTTATAAACTATGAAAAATACGGATATATAGAAATAACGGATAAAGGTATAGAAGTAGCTAAAAAGATTAACAAAAAACACAGGCTATTGTATAAGTTTTTTGTTGAGTTTTTAGGAATTGCTGATGATATTAGTGCTAAAGATGCCTGTAATATCGAACACTATCTTAGTGATGAGACATTTGAAAGATTTTGTGAATTTGTGGAGTTTATAAACTCAGATCATTGTAAGAAATGTTTAAAGGAGTGGAAAGAACATATAAAATCTACAAGGAGCTGTGAGATGAGATTATCAGAACTTGAAAAAGGGAAAAAAGCAATAATAAAAAGAATTTCTGCTAATGAGTCTATGAAACAAAAATTTTATTCCATGGGACTTGTCCCTGGCGAGGTGATAACAGTAGAAAAAGTTGCCCCTTTGGGAGATCCTGTTGATTTTGTGCTAAAAGGATATCACTTATCTTTAAGAAAAGTGGAAGCAGATATGATATTCGTAGAGGAAATAAAAGAAAAAAACGATAAAGATTAGCTCTATTAAAGCTTTTATTTTTTTGTTAATAAATATAGCTTTGGCTATAATTTATAGATATGGGGAGGTAAAATATGGAAAGAGAATTTTTGGTAGGAGTATGTGG
>Ga0256842_1002824_pt1 | contig 12043 bp, 21 predicted proteins | sample 4559240metaG_FD_185973 | JGI IMG/M metagenome (GOLD analysis project Ga0256842, IMG submission 185973) | Hydrothermal vent microbial communities from Guaymas Basin, Mexico - 4559-240 | ecosystem: Environmental > Aquatic > Marine > Hydrothermal vents | place: Mexico: Guaymas Basin | collected...
AACAAAATTTATAAGTGTAGCTACCATAGATCCTACGGGATGTGGAGGAGCCGACGAGCGATGAGCAGTCGCGAGATAAGGATGAAGCTCTTCCGAACCCTCCTATCCTCGCCGATGGAACTCGTGTGGAGCGATGCGGGTGACTAAGGCGATGAAACATGGGTTCCGTAGGCGAGGATAGGAGAAATTTAGGAGGGATGAAGCCCCGCCATAAGGGGCAGACCTCTAGAACCCGAAGCAATTCTATCCAAAACCATTAAATTACGGTTTCCTTTCCCATGGGGCTTCTCATTGTTGAATCTTTTGTGTCTTTGTCATGACTCAACGTTTCCAATGTCGTACGCTAACTTCACGGGGGATCGTATGAAGATTTGTTATAATGGTACACAAATCAATCTGTATCCAATTGACGAATCAATTATTGAATTTGTTGCTCGTTTGCGGAAATCAAGATTTTCGAAACCTTATGCAGAACAGTTGATTTTCAACATTCTTCGCCAGATGTATGGCAATCGTATTGCTGATGTTAGTGTGGTCGATTTCTGGTCCTACGACAGAAAATCGATTTGGTGTCGTGGTTACATAACTCTCGCACCATAACTTTTTTCATGGCTCTTTTCGAGTCTCGAAGTTTTGTTGTTTCACGGGGGTGTTTATGCAAATAAAAAACGAGATGGTTCTTTGCATTGATCCCGAACCCTTCTGTGATTTATCATTTTACGACCTATGGAATATTATTAATTATTATCATTCTTCTTATCGTTCTTCGATAGCATACATCTATACAAAAAACACTTTGAAATCCTTGTTGCTAGAAGAAAAATCTAGTATACAGCTAGAACTTGCTATTCCAGAAAACAGAGTTATACACGATGTGAGAATAAGAATAACAAGAATCGATGAAAACAAGTTCTTAATACAGGTTGATGATCATAAAGCTCACTCTATTGATTACCAAGTAACACACAACTCATTTACAATGGTAATAACACCAGAATCAGCTAAGAACCTAAACAGAGGAACAATACTGATAACAAACAATGAAAACGAAAGAATTGAAGGCAGATACGAATGCCACAAAGATAGTTGCAAAATTGTGTTATATATCGATAATGATGAAATGTTGCCAAAGATACATGCATTAATAAATATGTTTAGCGAGATTCCTATGATAATCGACTTAAGAATAATGCGCATTGATTTAAATCCATTGCGAAGAGAAAAAGTAGAAGTATATGCAAAGTGTAAGGATATTTCGATTCCTATCTATGTTAAGTTCTAATCTTTTCACAGTTTTTCACGGGGGATTCTCATGCCCATAATATTAAACAACCAAGAATTCAAGATAATTGATTTTATAAGAACCCTGAACCTAGTCGGAATTTCAATAGATACTGAAGACATCGTATCAATGATTATTAATCGCAAAAACGAATTACACATAAAATCCGAAAACGCAACACTTCATCTAATCCGTACAAAAGGAACACATTTCAATGCGGAATTGATTTTTACTAATAACTATGAAAAAGACATTAAACCATTATTGTATAATGTGGCCAACTACCTTGTTGCACTACATAAAAATGCAAAGCTTAACATTGCTTTCGAGGGTGTTAGAATCTCTTATGACTCTTCACCAATATATTTAGATGACGAAATAACTAATGAGTTCAGCGAAATTTTCGACATAAATGGAACTACCGTCGTTTTGCAAGGAAAATATGGTGTTTCCCACAAAATACATAATTTACTGTATGAAAAGATTATTGAAATTGACTGTAATATATATGTTGATAGTTTAAGACGACACGTAAGGATTGCACAGTATAAAGCATTACTTTACATTGAACATACCAATAGAATTATTACTGCATATCATCCAAAACTAGTTGATATTAGCAGATCAATAACCATCGGATCATTGATGCAAGTAGAACACAAATATGAAAATATTATGGCATATCATTGGGGTTGGGGAATCAATATCGGTAATAAAATAATAAAAGTTGCACCACTCATCGATGGAAGAATAAAGGCTGTAGCAGAATATTTCACGTGCGAAAAACCAAAATCCTCAATATCTTTCGCCGATAACGTCAATATTATAGAAGAATACGATGATGAATCAATAGACTCGTTGTTTAAAGTAGTAGCAAAGAAGTACTTCGATGCAACAAGTACGTCAGAAGAAATAATAAAATGGGTAAAAACTGCCTTGTATTACGAACCGCACTAAATATTTTTCCACGGGGGTTCCTCATGAAGATCATATTTCGTGAACACGAATTGTCATTTAGCGAATTCAAGAAGCTATACAACGTTCTGGATCCCTGCGATGAAAGATTGATCGAACTTGTATATGACAAATTGTATGACAGGATTGGAGTTGCTTCAAGGAACAAAATAATAATTTTGAGAAGAATAAAAGGTGATGTATTCGAAATCGAAAACGTAATCGATGTTAATAGCGATACACCTCCCTGTGTGGTCGAAGATGATCTCGAAGATATTTTGGCACGAGCACTGTTTGCCACATTATATAAATCGTGCCCATCAGAGAGATATTACAATGTATGGCGAGATGAAACACCATCGCATTTCGACGTTAAGGATCTTAACATCGACGTTGCCGTAAACTTTACTGGTGTTACAACTGATGGAAGAATCGTGAAGGTATACATGAATTGTAAATATGCTAAAGAGATTGGTAGAGAAACAGAGTCAGCAGCCATGCTATGCATGGAAGACGTTGAAGATGCTATTTGTAACAACATCATTGTTGAAATAGACGGTAAACAAGTAGATACGCCACCGTTCGTTGAAATTGAATATCAGAATGTGTATAATTGCGATTGAATGTTTTCACACTATTTTTCATAGCACGGGGGTGTCTATGGAGTTCAGAAAAGGGATGATTATCTGCGTCGAAAATGACTCTAACTGTGATACAACATTTAGAGAAATACTTGACTACGTCAAACAATATGCATTGCACTACAGAGAACAAGTAATGTCATTAATGAAATCTGTGCTCTACAACGATGTTGCAGAAATCAATGTAGAAATACCGGTACCATACAAGAAACAGAAGATCCATGGAATCATTAAAAGAATTGACGAAAACAGGTTTTTGCTAGATGTAGAAGTAACTGATATACCAATGGTCGTGATATCTGCGACGGACGATGATGGAAATGAGATAAAGTTCATTAAGAAACACTATGAATCCCCAGAGTATGGAATCGTCGAGATCAGAATTAACGATAGAACAATTCGTGGAAACTACGATGGTTGCAAGATTGAGATCGATCTCGGTACCGTTCAAGATCTCGGCGAGTACACGTCGTTAGTGTTTAAAATAGCAAATCTGATAAGAAAAGCAACATCACATCGAAAATTCTGGATCATTTGCTACAGGAAGGTTCGAGTGTTGTTTAAAATGAATAACAATCCAATTTCAACAATCGTAATCTGATACACGAATCTAATCCATTTTTCCACGGGGATTCGCATGTCCTCGGTTAGAGAAATACTGAGTCAAGTATTCGATAATCCGTTAGCGCTACAACGAGCAACGAACTTTTGCTATCGAGTAAAACGATATTTCGGGGTAGATTCAAGAAAGGTGGCTGAAGCAATTGTAGAGGCGCATCGACGATGCTTGTCTAGCATGGACGCGATGTACAGATGCATCGGTGTTGCCGAGATCGGTGATGTACTGATTCTCGATGTTATAGACTATACGAACCGTTGTGGACGATGCAACGGCGTATTCAAATACGAAAAACTAGTAGCGATACGAAAATCAGACTACGAGAAATGGAAGGAGTTTCCAGATCTAGTCAAAACAGTATGGACTGTGCTGTGGTGCGGATAATGTCGTTCCCGAACTTCGATGAACTCATAAACTTTGATGGATTCTATTACGTCAAGGAACTGTACAATCTATTGATAAGAACTAGCAAAGCTACATGTAAGCGCGATCCAATGCTCTGCATACTCATGGCGATATCGCCATGCGGGCTGGACTATTTCGATGATAACAGAATTGTTAGGGTATGCATAGAACTGCACGGCATTGGTTTCTTTGAAGTTTATTACGATATCGATAACAGGACACCAATCAGAATAACGTACCTCAAACCAATACATCGATAATCTAAACCTATTTTTTCCACGGGGGATACGCATGAAAATCGTTAAAAAGAATGTATGTGATGAATGCCCTATTCGAGAGCGTCTAGGATTCTGCCCTGTTGCTGGTCCTGGATTGCGATACTGTCCATACCTCCATGCATATCTCGACGAATAACTTTGTTTTTCACGGGATTCTCATCATTGTCGGATCTTCTATTTCGCATCTTGCCCCGACCAATCGTTTCGTTGATAACCACGGGGGTCGTTATGGATCCCCTAAAACTTTGGGGCAAACCAGTGTTGCATGAAAACAAAGCCCGAAAATTAATGTCGTTGATAATCGAAGCCAAAGAATATGCAAAGAGAATGCTCGGCTACGACGACGTTGTCGAGGGGCCAAGTCCAGAAGATTTAGTAAGAGCACTAGTCTATGGATTTAAGGTAGAAGAAGGAATATGCGGAAACGTTGTTGTAAACTTCGGCAACGGTGAATTTACTGTAATGCCTCCGCTAAGGTACGAAGCGTTTACCATTGCATACAGCTACATACTGTCCAAACTATTCAACGATTCCTAATCTCTTTTTCCACGGGGTGGTATAATGACTAGCAAACTTTCAAACGAAATTGCAAAGCTAGCGTTTGCTCTTATTTATGCAAACATTGACAAATATGTAAAGATCACAAATAAAATGGAGCGTATAATGATGCAAATATTGCACGAATTAGCTAGTGAAAAGCCGGAGTTGTTTAAGAAATGCTTCAATTCAAAGTCATGTGACGAGAACTTGCCAACGTTGCTCATGTTGGCGACAATTACCGCTGTTGACGAGGGTATCGATAAAGGGAAGAAGCAACTCGAGCGATTGATACGTATGTTCATCTAGGTTTTTCCACGGGGATCCCCATGGCTAAGCTGATTATAGAGATCAATCTCGACGCGTTGAAAAACGTTAACATCGTGAAGCTCTTGGAGAAACTGACATCGACAAACGATAGCCCGAAGACGATAGTGTGTATCGAAGAGGATGATGGTACGCAATCGTGTCGCCCTGGCCACGATGCCTTGATACTCTCGCTTCTTCGCTCTATCGAGTAACAACTTTACTTTTTATCTTCACGGGGATGCACAATGAGAACCCCCCTAGAACCCATAACGTTCGAGTACAAGGGTAAGAAGTACACTATACGTGCGTTCCTCAGGATCGATTCAGTTAATAGGCCATCATCGCCAGAAATACTTGATGCAATCAAAAAGATTGCCAGGTATTTGTTAGATCCCAAGGATGATGAAGAAGCGAAAGAATGTTTAGTATCGCAAGGGTTCGAGGAACTTGAACTAACTATGGTCGACTATGAAGAGAAGAGTTGTCTACCAACAGGAGCATGCTTCATTGACTTCGCTAAGCTTGCGCCACATGAGAATGATGAAATCGAGCCAATCATTATCCGCGAAAACGATAAGTTGAAAGCTTATGGCATCGCTACGTACAGGATCTCCAGCAACGAATGTCTCGGAATAAACGTTGCAGTAATAGTCAGCACAACAAAGGGTCGTTACGTTATCGAAGCTCTATTCCGATAACAAATCTTTTTATTTGCACGGGGATCCCCATGGCCGAGGTTCCGCACGAAGAGATTATTGATATTATCAATGGAACCGAGATATATGTATTGCGATGCCCATCGTGCAACAAGATTTTGGCAATCATATACCGTGCAGGATCTGCAACAATGCCCGACAAATTATCAAATTGTGATCATTTTGAATGGAAGAGAATAGGCAACGGATGCTATGACGATCCCGATCAAGAATATTGTAAGGGAGCTAGAGAACTAATAGAAAGAGCTGTCAAGGTCTACTTCGAGAATACGAATGTATATCTGTTGATACCTCGAACCTAATACTCATTTTTGTTCACGCGGGGGATTTCCCATGAGTAAGTGGTTCTATGAATATAGACGCACAATCGTACCTCCTTCCTTTGGTCAAGAAATAGAAACATGTATCGATGGTTCCAGTACTGACATACAGAAACTCGATGACCTAGGATTCCTGTATGGATGGGATGGTTCAGGACCGTTTGAAATACGTTTGCCACCGATAAAAATCCCCGAAGAATATGACAAGCTCTGCGACGCATTGAAAGATCTTGCCACTGTGCTAGGGCCTCGATATCCCGAGGTCTATATCGATGATGATGGCAGAGAACAGCTTGGTTGCCATGTGCATGTACGTCCGACTAATTACGTTGATTATCCTCCAGAGCATCCTCTCATTTCTTATCAATGGGCTAAGTTCGCCGTCATTGTGCTGAATCTAATACCGTGGCTAAAACCGTTGGTATGTTGGTTCAAGTCCGAGAACAGATACCGATGCAGGAACTCTTTCCGTAGATGGGCATCGATGTCGATATACATGGATTTGCCGCGAGGATCGTTATGGCAGAATCGTCACGAAATATACTTCGTATGGCATCGAAGCAACGAGTACGCGGTAACGCCATCGATTCACAGAACGCTCGAGATCCGAGCATTCGAAACGATCTCGATCAATGCATGGGCATTCGTAATCGTTGCACTGACAATACACAACAATTATCGGTTGTGCTACGGAAGAAAGGCTATTCACGATTCCGAAAACTATTTAATGAACTGGACATCGCATAGCGACGTTGATCAATGTGCAAAACTTGTGTTGAGAGATAGGCAAACCGAGGAAAAGATAGTGTTGGAGAAACTATCGCCGAAAATGTTCTATGAATGGCTCAGACAACATCTATGGGAAAAGTTGCCGTATGAGGCAAGGAAGGTGCTCGAGGTGAACTTCGAGCAAGAAAAGATCAGTACCTTCGAAGATGCTGAGCGATACTCCCTTATATGATTTTTCGATTGTCACGGGGATCTCCATGGCCGAGGTAAGGAATCCAGTTGTAACACGTTTAATCATTGATCTACTAAACAACGAGTTAGAGATCGAGGAAAGAAATGATAGCGGTTCACATACTAGAGTAATATTGCGTCACAAGAGCATTCCAGTAAAGTACGTAGTTGAATGCGTTGATCCAACCAATACTGTTTGTTATATCGATGTTTTAGAGGAATAATCAATCTCTTTTTGCTTTCACGGGGTTAAACAAGATACGTTAACGAAATAAGCAACGATCGATGCATTTGCATCTATCACGGGGGGTCGAAATATGTGTTCGATCGGAGCAATCCTTCCGAAATCCGACTACGACCCTGCATTGCTACGCCAATTCACGTTATCGTTGCTGAAGGAAATGGAGATTAGAGGACATGACGCTGCCGGCATCGGTATAGTATACGATGATGGTATGGTATGGATCAGGAAAGCACCGATACCAGCATCGATGTTTGCTCAACTGATTTCTAGGATCAAGGGATGGGAAAAGAATGTGAAAGTAATGTTGCTACACGCTAGGGCCGCGACACAAGGATCGCCGTACAACAACGAGAATAACCATCCGCTATTCGAGCTCGTCGACGACGAATTAATGTATATACTTGTACACAATGGGCACGTAAATACGAGATCTAGCGAAATACAGAGAAAGCGTGAGGTTGACAGTGATGCCATTCTGCAAGCAATAGTAAAAGAATGTGGCAAGGGTGGTCTATCAATGAGTTGCGTCAGCAAAGCACTCGATCACGTTAGCGGCTCGATGGCGATCGCAGTGACCGATACCTTGACGAAGTGCTTGGTGTTGTACCGCGATAGCAATCCAACGTACTGTGCATACATCGAGGAACTTGGCCTCGTATGCACATCAACGCAATCGATATTCGAGAACACTGTTAAGGAGATCGAGAAGAAGCAGAAGCTGACGATCGTCAAGAAGGGATACACCGAATCGATGACGATATACCTCATTTCAAAGCCAGAGGATTCATTGAGGCTATCGCTATTCGATGCAAAGTACGGCTACAGCCAAAAATCGTATACATCGTATGGAAGTTACTCCGGTTACTACAGTTGGTACAGCTACGACAAGATTGATAAGGATCTCGATATCTAACGAGTTTTACTCATCTTTTTCTCTCACGGGGATCAAGATGTCTAGATTCCAATCCGAGTACCTTTTGCATTTAAAATGCCGAGACATCGACTATACGCGAACGATCGTAGGATACCCAACATCGTTCGAAATACTTGTTGCAATCAAGGATTTGCTAAAGGCACGCAATCAATACGATCTCGATATCCTGCTAGATGGAATAGAAACATTGATACTATTATACGACGAATACCTGCGAGGGGTAGTCAAGACAGTAAAGCACAAGGAATGTACGGCCACGATAAGGTTAGTGCTGCGTGGCGACATCACGATGAAGTACCTCGTTAAGGAGGCTAGAGCAGGAATAGCGATACCAATGCCGCCATCGTTCCTCGCCGAGAAGTTGAGTGAAGAAGAGGCGTATCAAGTAGGTACGGAGTTCGTCGAGGTGGTTCAGCAGTGGTGCCGATAACGTTCTACGAAGACGACGAGTACGAAGATCTAGCAGAATGCATAGTAAGGATAGAACACGGTAAAAAGACCAAGCGAATAAAGATCGAGTCGCCGATCGATGCCATCGACGAGTTCCCGAACATAGTCGAAGCTATCATATCGTTGATTCCAGGAAAAAGAGTTAAGAAAGATATGCTCAAGAAGATCCTTAGCGGCATTTCCGAAGGCTTGATGATGTGCATGGAGGGATCGTCGTTCGAAACCAAGATATATGGAATAAGAGTGCTGTTCATAGCGTTTTACGAGGATTTCTACGAGTACGAGCACGACATCGTTAAGGAAGAGGAAAGCATCGTAATCAACGTGCGGGACGATGGCACGATATCGCTACTATTGAACGAGCTGGATAGAGAAGCCCTACGAATGAAGCCTCGCGACTTCTTGAATAGCGTGTTGGCTAATAGTGGAACGCTGATTCCTTACGATAAGCTTATTTCCTAGCTTTTTTCCACGGGGGGATCCCCATGGCCAACGTCCCGATTGGAAAGATCGTGTTCGAAGCAATGACGTCCGTCAGATCGTTCGCTAAGGCCATCGAGATAATCGAGAAGTATGGCGGTACCATCGACGATGTAATCGCTGTGCTGAACTTCGCTGTCGTAGAGTGCGCCGAAAGATTGCAGAACACGCCTTCCGCGAAAGGATACGAGAACACCAACGTTAGAGCCATAATTCGTATGGGAAACGTTATCAAGATCGTTGACATAGACCTCGAGCAGTTTGCTGAGGATGTCAAGGATGCGCTAACGTCTAGAGACTTCGTATGCGTTGCAACGTCCACCGAAAAGACTGTGGTCGTGCTAACCAACGTAGACATCGATCTGGAGAAGATTGATCGTATAGCGAAGGACTTTAGGAGCATGGCCGAGCTTGTCAAGATCTTTGCCGAGCGCGACTCGGTATGCACCTTGGCATGGTCGGCTGTATCGTGCATTCCGATAACATTCTAATTTCTCTTTTTCGTCACATTTTTCGACACGGGGGATACGCATGGATCATCGTATTACGTATGGAATGGAAATAGAGTTCTATCTTCGCGAAGTTCCGTACGACATCCCTAGGTTATTGATCGAACACGGATTTCATCGTGATTATGCCGATACCTACGAAGTTTCTACGAAACCCTACGATCTCGATAACTACAAGGAGTTCAGGCGCGAATACTTGGAGCTGAAGAAACAAATCGAAAGGATTGGGGGGTATCTATGCGCAGAGTACAGCAATACTGAAAGAACGTGGACAAACGGTTCGCATATACATATCAGGATCGAGCCGGTAAGACCCGTGATATGGGCGCGAGCACTCAACTGGTTAACGATACTAGCAGCATTGCTAGCACCAGCGCAATGCAACTGTGTAAGGATCTACGATCTCGGAGACAAGATTATTGCAAGCGATTACTGCGGAGAAAAGATCTATGCCTTTAGGTACCGAGTTCAGCACTTTGCCACACCGCCGAAACGCGTTAATTGGTTGTTGATGAGCGAGTTGCTCAGGACTAAAAGGTTCAGATCCCTCTATCCTTATGCTGAAAGCAACGATTTCTACGGCGTCGAGATCAATGCGTACAGAAAGGATGTTCACACGATAGAGATCAGAACCAACGAGAATGGATGGAAAGTCGCAGTAATGTTCGCTGACCTCGTAAACATGCTGAAGGACATCAACAGCCCTCCAATCGATCCAGTAATGTTGTGGAACACGTATGTGCGCGGAGGACCGACGAGAATCGATCGACAAATCGTAGTGTTTCTGAAGAACCATCCACTAACATCGTACCTACCCAAGGCTCTTGGTGGTGGAACCATTGTCGCGCCCGATATCTTTGCTAATGCATTGCTACAGTTCGCCGAGGATAGGAAATACGACTTGTTGCCACCTACGAAGGAATTACTAAAGATTTTGGCTAGCGGACGCAGAATTAAATTCAGCGAAACGATCTAGCGCCTCGCAAGAGCAAACTTATCATGCTCCTCGATGAATCGATTCTGCATGTTTTTGATTTGCCTTCACGGGGGATCCACAATGACTTTGCAGGAGCTCCTAACAAACGAAGGTTTCACATGTACAGCAATACCGTTCGGCATCGAGTGCTCCTCTAAACATACGTTCGAGAAACTGATTGAAGTGTTCCTGAAATACATAGGACTAATCTACGAGTACATGGACGAAACCAAGAACATCGTAGTGTTGAGCGGAGAAGATGTAGCATTAGATATAACGCTTATACGGACTAAGATCATCAAAAAATCGTGTCAAACACACATATTCATTCCATCGTGGAAACCATCCGCGAAAGACATCGTACACGCATTCGAGTACTACAAAACTTGCAACGATGTAGAGATCGAAATCGATGAGATTGACGACGAAGAATTCTAGCCACAAAACCTTTTTACACGGGGGATTCGTATGCCGTATCCCAAGATATCGTGTGGTACATCGATGCTCAAGATATATTTCCGAATGAAGGATCTCAGAAACGTTAATCTCGACGATGATAGAATCGCGAAGATTGTTGCGAACGTGATCAGGATCAGGAAGGTCTTGCAAAGAGTCGTTAAATACATTGTTGGAGGATACGATACAGTACTACACATCGCGAGAACCATCGATGGCAACTACGAACTGGCCGAAGATATCATGACAACGATAGCCGAAGGAATGATAATGTACGTAAACAACATGACGTACTCAAGAGTTTCGAGAACTTCTACGGCGAGATACACCATGTATACCATGACGGTCGATTCCTCGGACAAGATACTGACTATCGTAGGCATTGCACAGCCAAGAAAGATCTCGATTCTTGTTACCGGCAATGAGGAGCCAAGAAACATCGTGGTCGAGAAGCTCAATGTAGGTGCCATCCTATCGATGCATCCAGCGATCCTAGAAAAAGATGAATCGTGTATAAGGATAGAGCTGGAGCGAGGAAACTATACGTTGGCATACGTAACGAGCGAATCGATGTTCGGAGCAAGCGTCAATCCCAGCGATCCGGTAGTAATGCTCGGTATATCCATCGCCTACAATATGGTTGACGATCGATGGAAACCGTTCCTCGAAGAACTTCTCAACCTTCTCGTACACACGTTCTAGTTTTTGCCACGGGGGATGTTCATGCTCGAGACGCTCTACAAGTTTGCATGTGTGAAGATGTTGATAGATTTCGCGAATATCATGGTTAGGTTCTACGCGAGCTACGATACGATGTCCGTTGTACACATCAACGAAACGGAAGCAGTGCTTAGCACAGTTCGAGAACTCTTGAGGGAGCTCTGCATCGATCCATTCAAGACCAGGGAAGGTGCGAGCCATGACAACCGTTGACATTGTAAAGGCGATAGAAGAAGTTATGCGGTTCATCGAG
>Ga0256842_1002825_pt1 | contig 12041 bp, 4 predicted proteins | sample 4559240metaG_FD_185973 | JGI IMG/M metagenome (GOLD analysis project Ga0256842, IMG submission 185973) | Hydrothermal vent microbial communities from Guaymas Basin, Mexico - 4559-240 | ecosystem: Environmental > Aquatic > Marine > Hydrothermal vents | place: Mexico: Guaymas Basin | collected...
TTATACTATTGTCTGTAGCGGGGCAACCAGAAATATCAACAATAAAATCTGTATAATTTCCTGCTCCTAAATTACTGATAATTATTTCACCACTTGCATTTGTTGTTAAGGAATTTGGTCCTTGAACAGCTCCGTTATTATAAGTAACTTGATAGGTTGTATTGGCTGTTAATCCGGAAATAGTAATGCTCCCATCTGTTCCTCCACATGAACTAGGAGAGGTAGATGATAAGGTAAATGTAGCGCCACTTCCTACAACAACAATTACAGTATCGCTCACGCACCAACCGTTTTCAGTCATTGTAACAATGTATTGAGTTGTGCTTGTTGGGCTAACGGTTTGCGATGCTCCTGTTCCTAAACCATTATTCCAAGTATATATTGCTGCTGCTCCACCGCCTGTGGCTGTTAATGTAGCCGAACCTCCACAAATGGTGTCGTCTTCTCCAGCATCTACAATAGGAGGTAGGGTGCAATTATGGCTGAGATTTGTTATCCAAGTTTGATTATTAGTTGAATTGGCAAATCCTGGAGTTTGATCATTCGAATTATTTTCGGAAGGTCCATTATCGTTATCGTTGGAGGTAGTACTTCCCGAAACCCAAGAGTTTTGGTTAAAAGGGTCATCATCGATTGTATTATCAAAATAAAAAACAGTACTCCCGCCACTACCTGAAAAGTATATGATATTATTGGCATTGTTATTCCCGTAACTTACGGAGTGCAATGGTGTTGATATGTTGCTAATATCCCGAATCTGATAAGAGTCGTTAGTGTTACTCATAGCAACAGCATCCCAATCTCCAGAACTTACCCAGCCTCCAGTAGGAAAACTACTGTCTGTGTTATTGGGTTGATTGTCGTTTCTTTCGAATAAATTGGAACTGATAGGAAGAATTAGCGTGCAATTCCCGTCAGTCATGCTGAAATCGTCAGGACCAATGTCCGAATTTTTGTTGGTTCCTCTGTAAATTACAATTAACGTTCCTGTAGGAATATTTTTCCAAAGATTATCATTTGAAAACCGACAAACTCCAGGTGCTATTCCCGTGCCATTGAAATACCCGTTATTATCATCAATAATCCAATGTCGGATATCGATGCTGTCTGGAGGACTATCGCAGTGAACAGGCCCTGTAACAACGATTTCTACATATTCTGCGGTTCCTGTACCATTAGAAACTTCGTTTAATACAAGAGATTGAGAAAAAAGATGGGTAGAAGAAACAAGAGATAGTATTAGTATAAAACTATATGTGTATAGGATTTTAGGCATTTATTTAAATTATTTCTTATACTGTATTCTTATAAAAATTAATAAAAATAAACATCTATGTAGTTTGGATTTTATAATTTATCCAAGCATCTGTGTAGCTTATTTATTTAATGTTTTAATTCAACTGCAAATTTATGACGAATTAATGACAAAAAGGGTTGCCACTTTATTAAATTATTTTAAAACGATTCTAGTTTGGTATTATTAAATAAATAATTGACTTAAAATCTTTCTCCTTTAATTGCTTTAATACTAGGGAGCTTTTTGCCTTCTAAATATTCTAATAAAGCTCCTCCTGCGGTTGATATATAGCTAACTTTTCTATCTAAACTAAATTTATTGATAGCAGCAATAGAATCGCCACCGCCAATTAGAGAGTATGCTCCTTTGTTTGTGGCACGAGCTATGGCCATGGCTATTTTAAGTGTTCCTAAAGAAAAGTTTGACATTTCGAAAACACCAATTGGACCATTCCAAATTATTGTTTTTGAGTTTAAAATAACTTTAGTGAAGGTATCGGCAGATTCGATTCCTATATCTAAACCCCTCCACCCGTCAGAGATTTTATTAATATTGCAATGTTTTATTTTTGCATCATTATTAAAGCTGTCAGCGATAACAGTATCGGTAGGTAAATAAATATTGACGTTTCTTGCTTTGGCTTTTTCTAGAATTCGTAAAGCCGTTTCTAAATAGTCATTTTCTACTAAAGAATCCCCAATTTTTCCACCTTGAGCTTTTGCAAAAGTATAAGCAATACCGCCAGCTACAATTAAGTTGTCAACTTTGTCTATTAGTGATTCTATGATCCCAATTTTGGTTGAAATTTTAGATCCTCCAATAACTGCGGTATAAGGTTTCTTGGCTTTGTACACAGCCCTATCAATTTGATTTATTTCTTTTTCGACTAGGTAACCGAGCATTTTATTTTCTGGAAAAAACTGAGCAATTATAGAAGTAGATGCGTGTGCTCGGTGGGCGGTACCAAAAGCATCCATAACAAAAACATCTCCTAATTTGGCTAATTCTTTTGCAAAGTTTTTGTCTCCCTGAATTTCTTTATCGGTAAAGCGTAAATTTTCAAGAATCATTGCTTCTCCTGCTTTTAAATTCTGAGCCATTTTATTAACCGCTTCACCAATACATTTTTCGGAATATTTAACCTCGATACCTAAAAGTTTGTTAAGGGTTGGTATAATATGTTTAACAGACATATTTTCGTTTCTTTTCCCTTTAGGCCTTCCTATGTGGGTCATAATAACAACAGAGCCTCCGTCTACTAATATTTTGTGAATAGTAGGGATTGCTGTGATGATTCTGGTTTTGTCTGTAATTTCGTGGTTTTCATTTAAGGGTACATTCATATCTACCCGAATTAGTGCACGCTTGTTTTTAAATTGATAATCGTCTACCGAATAGGATTGATGAATAGCTTTTATACTGGGTAATTGTTTGCCTTCGATATATTCTAATAATGCACCTCCAGCGGTAGAAATATAGCTGATGTTTTTTGCTAATCCGTATTGATTAACTGCGGCAATAGAATCGCCACCTCCTATTAAAGAGTAGGCTCCTTTATCGGTTGCTCTTGCTACTGCCATGGCTACACGGAGTGTTCCTGTTGAAAACTTTGACATTTCGAATACTCCGATGGGCCCGTTCCAAAGAATAGTTTTTGAGTTTTCGATGACTTCTGCAAAACGATTAGCTGTTTTAAACCCAACGTCTAACCCCATCCAGCCATCTTTGATGTTCATAATGTCTGTATGGTCAACTTTTGCATCGTTAGAAAACGAATCGCCTACAACGGTATCGCTTGGTAGATATAATTTTACACCTAATAGTTTAGCTTTCTTCATTACAGAATGGGCTACGTCTAAGTAATCTAATTCGACTAAAGAATCTCCAATATTTCCTCCCATTGCTTTGGCAAAGGTGAAACCAATTCCACCTCCAATTATTAGATTGTCAACTTTTTCGAGAAGAGCTTCAATAATCATTATTTTAGTGGAAACTTTTGATCCTCCAATAATGGCAGTAAAAGGAGCTACAGATTTTTTAATAATTTTGTCGATGTTTTTTATTTCATCTTCGACCAAGTAGCCAAACATTTTATCGTATGGAAAAAACTTTGCAATAATTGAAGTTGATGCATGAGCACGATGAGCGGTACCAAAAGCATCCATAACAAAGGCATCGCCTAGTTCTGATAATTCTTTTGCAAAAGATTCGTCACCTTGTATTTCTTTGTTTGTAAAACGAAGATTTTCAAGTATCATGACTTCACCAGCTTTTAGTTGGTTGGCAATAGCTTTAGCATCTTCTTGGTATTGGTCTACAAATTTTACGTTTCTATCTAAAAGTAACGATATGTGATCGACAATATGTTTAACTGACATATTGGGATTTGGTTTCCCTTTTGGTCTCCCAATATGAGTCATTATGATAACTGATCCACCATCGGTAAGGATTTTTAGAATTGTAGGTACTGCTGTAACTATTCGGGTATCATCGGTAATTTGTAAATCGCTGTTTAAAGGAACGTTGAAATCTACACGAATAAGTACTTTTTTATTTCTGAATTTATAGTTGTCGAATGTGCTCATTATCTTAGTTTTGTTATTTGAAATAAGATATTTTTTTGATGTTATTAAAGTAACACCAATTAATCGTAATTATTTATTTGTTAACTTGCCTTTGTTCAAATAGATACAAATTATCTATATATCATTTTAACCCCGTAAGGTTAATAACAAAGATATATTTTTCTGAGCGGACAAATAAATTCTGAGCACATAAGTTTTTAGTTGATAATTTCAATTTATAAAATGGGAGAACAGGGCGAACTCATACTTTAAATAACATTGAAATATGAGAGAAAACAAAAAATTGCTTATCCATTTTAATCCCATTCTGAATCTTTATCTCAAGACTTACATCATATGATTATAGATAAGCAATTTTTTTTGAACTAGGAATTCAAAATTTCTTACTCCATGAAATCTGTGATTTTAGAAGTATTCATAGAAATGTGCTATTCCTAATATAGTATTAGTTAATCTTTAAGACATCTAACGGCCATTCCATTATTTTTCAAGTAATGAAATTCATCAATACTGGCATCGGCATCTTCGTTATTCACAACCATATAATAAGCTCTTTCTACATACTGAAGATCTTCTGACGAACTCCAAAAGCCAGCCCATTCTCCTAAATAATAAAACGAACCTGTATTCATTCTAAATCCACTAGGGAATGCCGTAAAGCCAGAGCTGTTATCAGCACCTTCGTTAGGAGCAATCCAATTAGTAGTGCCTATTTCCTTAAGTTTTCCTCCTGCGACAGAAGGCCCTCCTAAAAAGTCAATTAACTCGTTATATTCAGCTCTTGATGGTAAATGCCAGCCGCTTGGGCAAACACCTTGTACAGTTGCTTCGGAAATAGTATCGAAAATGACTCCGTTGGTAGCTGCTGAATAAGTGTACAATACAACTCCTGTACTTTCATTATTCTCGTAAAAGCAATAACCTTTACCTGTATGACCTAAACTTTCCCAATCGGCACTGCTACTTGCTTGCGGAATAGCTGTTCCATCATGGTAATGTGTAGATATTGAACTTTCACTGGTCCAACATTGATTCCCTATTTGTACGGTTCCGTATTCGTTACCATCGATATCCGTTAATATATCTCCACAAGTAAAAATATCTTCGTAATAGATGCTATCGACTTCAGTTATAGCAACTGAAATAGTTGTGCCATCAGTTTTACGAATGGTCATGTGCGATTGTGCAAATAAATTAGCTCCAATAAATAAGGCTATAATTATTAATATTATTTTGTTCATTTTTTATTAATTTAATACGATTAGTTTTTCGATTTGAGTTTGATTTTTACTTTCAATATGAATAAAATAATTTCCGTTTTCTAAATTGAAATCCCAAGTTAAATGATGTTCTCCTGTTATTTTATTTTCATCAGAAATTGTATTTAGATATCTTCCACTAATATCTAAAATTGAAATCTTCACTTCTGAATTTTCACAAAGTTTATATTTTATATTGATTTGGTTTGCGGTAGGGTTAGGGTAGACTAAAAGATTCATATCATTATTCTTTTTATGATTAATAATTTGTGTTGATAGGGCATAGTTAAACTTTCTTATATCAGAAAGTTCATTGATAATTTGCGATTCATCGGTTTGATTAATTATCATTTCTGTAGGAGAATAAGTGATTTTTGATATTTCTGTTAACGGATATTCGTTTATATCTCCATTGTTGAGATATAGAAATAAGCTTTGTGCATTGAGATTTCCGCAGAGAACAACGAGTACTATTGCAATTGCTATTTTCATATTTATAATAATTTTTATGGATTAACTATTCTGATAATTGATTTTTGATAGAGTTGATTTTTCTTTTTATGGATAAAATAGAAGCCTCCAAACAAAATTATAGCACTAATTAGTGAGGCCCAAATGTTATTGGTTCCCCATGTTTCTATACTTGCATCGATACTTCCTTTTTGAATGAGATAGTTAATTAATACGGCTAAACCATTGTTTACAAAATGTGCAGCAATAGTTAGGGATAAACTATTGGACCAAATTAAAAAATATCCAAACATGGCACCCATTAAAAATCTAGGCAGGAAAGTAAAAAATTGCATGTGAACTGCAGAGAATAAAAATGCTGATACCCAGATTCCAATATGAATATTTTTGCTCATTTCGCTAAATAAGCGCTGAACAATACCCCTAAAAAGTAGCTCTTCTCCAATAGCCGGAATAAGTGCTATAAGAATTAAATTGAATAAGAATACACCAAAACTATCGGCTTGTAAAAAGTATTTTGTAATTTCATTATTAGCTGTTTCTGAAGCTTTCATCCAGTTTGATATACCGGACATAGATTCGGGTAAGCTCATCGATTGGTTAATTTCTGCTAGTAAATTGATAAGAGGAAAAGCAACGACCATCATCGATATAGAAATAACGATTAAAAATGGATTGTTCAATTTAAGCTTAAGATAATTATTTTCGGAATTATTGAATAGATAGGCTGCAATAATTGGAGGTACTATAAATAAACCAACGGATTGAAATAATTGCATAGTCTTCATGTATAGCAATGTATCGGGGTTTGAATAGTCGCTGATTAGGGGAGATGTGGGTGACATCCCACTGATCCAACCTGCGATTAATGCTCCAATAATTCCGATCACAACTAAGGACAGAATGATAATAAGGATAAAAATTCCTAATTTCGAAATGGCCGATAAGCCACTAAATTTTCCTTTCATTACTTTTATTATTTATTATTCTATTACTATAAATTTAATATTGATAACTTTTTCATCAAAACGTATACTGAGTATATATGTGCCTTCTAAGAAACGGTCTGTATCGAGAACATAAATATTTTCTCCTTCTTTAAGCAATTTATAATCTCTAAATAATTCTTTACCAATTACATCTCTAACATTTATTTCTACCTCTTGCTCTTCCGAAGATTCAATAACTACATATCTTTTTTTGGAAATTATGGCTGGATTTGGGTATAGAAATATTCTGTTTTGTTCAATTTGTTTTTTATCATTTTCAGATTTTGATAAATTAACGACGTAAGAATAAACAGCCTTGTGGTCATAATCTATTTGTTTTAGTCGATAATAGAAATTATCTTCAGAGTGTAATTTAATATTCTTGTCTATAAATTGATAAAGATTAATTTTATTAGAGTTTCCGTGTCCCTCAATAAATCCAATGGTTTCGAAATTATCACAGTGCCCTGAACATCGTTGGATTTCAAAACCTGAATTGTTAATCTCCGATGCTGTAGCCCAAGTAAGTATGCTATTGTTATTGTTCCATTTTGCCGATAGATAAAGTAGAGTAACAGGTAAAGCGTTGTCTTGACTTAAAAGGGTAAAATCGGAAAAGTGATTGTGAGTCATGGTTGCGGAATTATTATCAACATCGACATAATATTCGCTTCCTTGTGGGTAATAAATCCAATGATCTGCAGTAGCGTAGTCTATATCGTAAGCACCTGCTTTATCCACCATCTCTAGTTCTTGGCTCATAGAAGTAGGTATGGATGGTAAATCATTTTGGTTGTATTTCAAATTTAAGTCGAATGTTCCTTCGAATTCTAGAGCTGTTTTATTTATACACCAATATCTAGAAATTGAACTTGAGTTTTGAGGGTGAACATCTTCTCGTACTCTACACGACATATTTCCTGCAACAGCAACGCTGTCGAAGGTTAAGGTTGCCGGTGAATAATATTGTCCTCCTACTGGGAAAATTCTACTAATTGTATTCCCTGTATTGTATCCTCTAATTAAATAGCCTAAGTCTAAAGCTTTAAAATAACCTGTGTTTTGCGAAGGATTTTCGATAACAGCATCTACACCCATTGTTAAGTTACTGTCGAGCTTAATTTTAGCATTTGTAAAAGTTAAAGATTCATTAACCTTAGTGTTAGAGCCTATAACTGATTTAATATTTCCTGCATTTGCTAGATTACCATCAACTTTAAGTTGTGCATAATTACAGTCTAGTAGAGTTTGGTTACCACCATTATAATTAAATAAACTTCCTGTTTGATTAGATATTTCGAAGTTCGATTCTCCAGAGATATTTCCTGTAACTATTATTTGTCCAGAGTTGTCGATATCTACTCCTGTACCATTTGCTATTAAAAGATTTATTCCTGATGTAATAGTGAGTACAGATTGAGGCTCTATTGTTACTTGATCTATACCTTGAGGGATAGATAAATCATAAGTGATATTATGTCGGACAGTTATTTCTTCGGAGTAACTTGTTGGATAATCGATAAGACCACAAGCAGAAGAAATGGATTGTGGTGATACCCATACTCCAGAATTATCTAAAACCTCCCATACACTAATATCGGTCCAGTTTCCGTCTGCTATGGTTCTGTATGCCATTGGAGCTAAATTGCAACTGCCAATAGAAAAAGCGTTTAAACTTGTAATATTTGTTGCAAAATGTGTGTACATATCGGTCCATGTATCGGAACCTGTTGCCGCATCTTGTAACCCTATTCTATTCCATCCATCGGAGTTATTGTAGCTACCTAATTGACAGTCTGTTCTGTCGAAATTTGTATTCTCATGTTCCGATTTCCAAAATAATTCGAGTTTAATATCGGAACCGCCATCGATGGCTTCGCTTAGATACCAAGTTCTATTTACCGATTCGTCTTCAATTAATTCGTCGTTAGAAAATACAGCATCAAAATCGAAACTATCTGAAACTCTACATCGAATATCGTCTGAAGTTCCTGTATTTGTAACTTTTGCTTTGTTAAAACTAGTTGAACTTGTACCTATAGGAAAGACAAAGCTTTCGTAGCCTGACGATCCTAAACTTTTTTTAATAACAGTTCCCATAGAATTTGTTATAAAGAAACCTGTATTATAAGAAGCATTCGTTACAATAGCTGCTTGTGCAAGCATGATATTTCTGTAACCCAGCAATATATATCCATCAATAAATTCAACTTCGGTTTTAATATAAGTGCTTGTAGCTGTTACAGATTTATTTCCTGTTCCCGATATTTCTAATCGACCGTAAGAGCCACTCCACATGTTTTGGTCTGCATTGGTGTAGGCAACGGTACTTGCATCAGAATTAATTAATTGTGGTGATGAAGAACCTGCGATATCGAAAGTTCCAGCTATATTTATTCGACCGTTATTTTGTATTAATGAGTTTCCGATACCAGATAATGTACCTGTATTTTCGATGGTCATAATACCATTGTTTAAGATGTCGGGAATGTTTATACTTGAGCTACTATCTACCATTTGTAGAATATCACCAGCTTTCAAGATAAGTGTAGCGCCGTTTTCTATGCTAAGTTCATCTACAGAAATAGAGGCTAAGTTATAAGAAATGGTATGTGTATTTTGTATTAAAATTGTTGAATCTAAATATGTTGGATAAGTTACAGCACTACCACAAGAATTGGTGTAAGTATTAGCATCTACCCAAGAAGAGCCATCGTTAACTTGCCACGAGTTAACATCGTTCCAATTTCCTGTTTGTTTAGATCGCCAAGCTAATTTAGTAGCGTAGGGGTCGGATACTGTAACTACAGATGAGTCTAATGTCGAACAGTTTCCTCTGGTAACCTCTACATAATATGTATCTGCAGTATTTACGCTAATTGTGTTTGTAGTACCAAGTCCAGTGTTTGTATTGGTATACCAATTTATTGCATCACTTGCTTCTGTTCCTGAAACTGTAATATTTTCGCTTTCGCCTAAACATAATTGCTCATTGTTTACTGTAAGTACAGGGATATCTGTAATAACTGTTACTAACATATTGTCGGTGTACGAGGGACAAGCATCTGAAACTTCGCTTACAGTGAGATAGTACGTTGTTGTATTAGTTGGAGATGCATAAGGCATATCTATAAATGCATTGTCTAAACTATTTGTTGGAGACCAAACAAATTGTACCGTGTCGTTAATAGCCGGAGTCCCGATTTGAACAGATTCACCTAGACAAATAGTTTGATCAATTCCTGCGTCGGCTCCTGTTAAGCTTGGGTAAATAACTGTAATGTTGAAATTTTGAATAGATTTACATGCACCAGATTGAAAAATAACTATAGCTTTAATAGTTGCAGAAGTATCTAAAGCATAAGTTAAATCGAAAGGAGATGAAGTCATAGTAGAAATTAATTGATCGTTTTTATACCAATAAATAGTGTCTATGGGGTCGCTTTCGTTAACATTAATTTGTAAGTCATCTCCAGAGCAAATTTCATTATTAAGGGCTTGAATATCAATATCGCCAGTTTTAATAATAACGGCTGAACCGTCGAAAAATCCTCCTGTATAAATATTTTCTGTGGGGCAACCTTGGTAATTAGCATCAGAGCCATCGTAGAACCCTCCTGTATAAATATTTTCTGTGGGGCAGCCTTGGTAATTAGCGTCAGAGCCATCGTAGAACCCTCCTGCATAAACATTCTCTGTGGGGCAACCTTGGTAATTAGCATTAGAGCCATCGTAGAACCCTCCTGCAAAAACATTTTCTGTAGGACACCCTTGGAAATTGGCAGAAGAACCATCGTAAAATCCTCCTGAGTAAATAGGTTCGTATCCGACATTAAAAGTATCTGCATCTATAATAATACATTCCCCATTGGTTACGGTAACATAAACTATGTTTTCTCCAATATTGGCGTCTGTATAAATGACTCCTGTTACATCAGATGTTGTTTCAGTGCTTCCGTTACTCATATCCCATTGATAAGTTGTGGGAGGGCTTGCAACGGTGTTGTTAACATTTGAGTAGAAATCGGTCGATGCATCTATAATAATAAGATTATCAGAAGGGTCTCTTGTAATATTAGGGTCGGGACGAAGATATATGGTTACTGTTGTAACTACAGTATCGGCTAAGCCTGTTTCTGTATTGGTTACAATAAGCTGAACATCGTATGTGCCTTCTGAGGCAAAAATATAGCAGGGATTAATTTCTGTAGAGGTATCAGAAGCTGAATTGCCAAGATCGAAAGTCCAGTTATATATTAGTGAATCTCCTAAAGAAGATTGATTATCAAAACAGGTTTCATCGCCTGAGCAAGGGTTATTATATGTGAAATTAGCTGTTGGTGCAAGTGGGTCGAAAGGCTCACAAGTTTGATTTGGACTTTCTTCCGCAGTTACTGTTAAAGTAATCTCTCCAGTTGTATTTTCTGGCATCACTACTTGAACAAAATAGGATGAATTTTCTGACATCATACAGTTTAGTGTAAATTCTGTTGAAGCATCGGTGTTACAGGGGCCTGCTGTCATCGCATTACAGGTTCCGTATAGAACTCTATATCTAATCTGCGATGGTAATGCGGTTGTGTTTTCTGACAATTGGAAGGTTAAATCGGCACGTTCGGTAAAGTTTAAATCGACTTTGAACCAAGATGATTTATATCCATTAGGACCGTTTAAGCAACCCATATTTGAACCATCTTCGCCAAAACTACCTCCAATATTATGGCAATCAACAGTAACGCTTTCGCTGGCTGTTCCAAAACTTGCCATGACAATAGGAACCGATTGTTCACAATTTCCGCCATCTTCTGATATTAACCAAATGCGTGGACTTACATTTTCTACCGTATAACTACAGCCCGTAAGCATTACATAATAAGTAGCTTTGTTTAAGCAAGATTCGCCCCAAATTTGTCCCGAAATATTTACGTTAGAAGTAGAAATTAATTCTAAGCCGGTGTTAGTAGAATCTCCAATTATTACTTCTTTAAAAAGCATCATCTCGTTATTGTTGTAATATGAGGCATCGCCTACTATATCGTATAAGATTCGTAGTTCTCCATCAATTCCTGAATCGAATTTATACCATAAAGTTCTTGTTCCACAGGAATTTTGGTCGCTTGTTGCTTTTGTAGCACAAGCAAAACTTGAAGTGTCTCCAGAATATACACCATCTGTTAATTGAACATTAGTATAAGGTGCTTGTCCTTCGTTTAAACCATTGATAACATTAGCTTCTGAAAAATAATCGTAGTTGCTTTCTAGAGAAACAATAGCATTATGTTTAATAGATACTTCTATCTGACTATTTGGAATTATGCCTACATGCTGATCGACAACAATATAGAAACGCTGTTTGCCTGGGTTATCGCAAGGGTCAATATTAAAACTAACCGTTTCGCGATTTCCTGCACAACCACCCCATCCAAAAGTGGAGTTGTTG
>Ga0256842_1002826_pt1 | contig 12038 bp, 13 predicted proteins | sample 4559240metaG_FD_185973 | JGI IMG/M metagenome (GOLD analysis project Ga0256842, IMG submission 185973) | Hydrothermal vent microbial communities from Guaymas Basin, Mexico - 4559-240 | ecosystem: Environmental > Aquatic > Marine > Hydrothermal vents | place: Mexico: Guaymas Basin | collected...
ACCATTAAAACTAAAAGCACCAAGTTTTCCAAAAGTTCCTGTGTGCTTGTTTTTATAATAGCTTCCTAAACTCTCAGCAGAATCTTCAACTAAAGTTATATGCCATTTATCACAAATATTTTTTATTGCATCTATCTTACAAGGGTGTCCAAAAGTGTGCATAGGTACACAAGCTTTTATGATTCTATTCGTAGTTTTATTTATACATTTACCATCAATAATTGCACAATTATCATTTAAAAAACTCTCTAGTGAATCTGGACTAAGTCCCATAGTGTCTAAATCAACATCAACAAAGATAGGTTTAGCATTACAGTAGCTTATGGCATTACAAGTAGCAACAAATGTTAAAGCTTGTGTTATAACTTCATCATCTTTTTGAACATCAGCAACTAAAAGTGCTATATGTAAAGCTGAAGTACCATTTACTGTTGCTATAGCAAATTTAGAACCAATATAAGAGGCGAACTCACTCTCAAATCTATCTACATATTTACCAACACTTGAAACAAATGTTGAATCTATACAATCGTTTAAATATTTTTTCTCATTGCCTAAAAATCTAGGCTCATGTAGTGGTATAAACTCTTTAGTTTTATAAATAGTTTGTATAAAATTTACAATCTCTTTCATAATTACATCTTCCCATCAAGATATTTACCAGTCTCTTTATGTTGAAACTCTGGTAGAAGTTTAAAAAACTCTTGAACTACATTTTCTTTAGACCAAGCTAGATTCTTTTTATAGTTAGTTATATTTTTCTCAAAATTATCTAACTTACTTGAATCAAAATCAAGCTCATTTTTAATAACTCCAAGATTTTCAAATCTCTCCATATCTAAGTTTTCAGAATCTGTAAAAAACTCCTCAAAATCTTTCTCACCAGTTGTATCACTCTTAGTAAATAGACAAGGCCATTTTCCCTCTTTAGGTAAAGTTTTAGCAAGTTCTCTAGCTTCATCTTCATCTTTACATAGGTACGGTTCATAACCTTTATCTTTTAAGTATTTAACAGCTATATCAGCAAAAGATATAAGGTGTAAATCTTCACTAAGTTTTGGGAAAAAAATATCACGATTCTCACCAAATATACAACTCATTAAACAAAGTTCACCACTCTCTTGAGGTGTTACAAAGTATCTTTTTATATCGTTTGGTGCTACTATGGGTTGGTTTTTCTCTAGTCTTTGGTTAAACCCATGAAGTAAACTCCCATCACTAAAAGCAACATTAGCAAATCTAGCCATAGAAACTTTAATATTTTGAGAGTTTTTATGAACAAACATCTCCATGATTCTTTTACTAGCACCCATCATATTTACAGGATTCGCTGCTTTATCTGTACTTACACAAAAATACTTTTTAGTTTTATTTTTTATAGCTTGTTTTAGAGTTTTATCAGTATTGAAAATGTTTGTATCGACCATTCTCATAAGTGTATAAGGGTCCTCTTCACTTCTTACATGTTTTAGTGCAGATAGGTTTAAAATATAATCATACCTACCATCTTGTTTTATAAAAGCATCATACTCTAAACTTCCAATATCAAGAGCAAAAGTTTTAAACTCACCATCTATATAACCAAAACTACTTCTTATATCTCTAACAAGTTCAACCATATTGTTCTCAGATATATCTACCACATGAAGCTTTTTAGGGTTTCGTTTAAATATCTCTTTTACTACAGCTTGACCTATACTTCCTGCTCCACCTATCACTAAAAATGATGATGTTGAGATGATACTAGAGAGTTGTTCCTCATAAATTAAAATATCAGATATAAATAACCCTTTTTCTCTACCAATTAATTTTAGTATATCCATTTAATTTCCCACTTATTTAAAACTTTATATTATTAATTATAGCATTTATCTATCTTTATTAAGTAAAAATAAGTTTTGCCGATATATTTAGTTATAAAATATATTATAATAATGAAAGATTATTAGTGTAAAAGGATTTATCATGGGTATCTCTTCTTTAGGGGCAGGGTCAAGTATATTGACTCAAGATGTTATAGACCAATTAAGAGCAGCAGATGAATCGAAATTTGTAACACCGTTGGATTCAAAAATAAAAGCTGAAGATAAAAAGTCAGATAAATTTGATTTTTTAAATGCTCATATGGATAATCTTTATGAAAGTTTAAAAAGTTTGAATGAATATGGAGTTTTTGAGGCTAGGTCAACAAGTGTTGGGAATGATTCTATTGTTGAGATTAATGCTAAAGAGAGTAGTGATATACAAGATTTTAGTTTAGAAGTTGAAAATATCGCTACAAAAGAGATTGTTCAAAGTGGTTCATTTGATTCTAAAACAGCAAAAATTTCTGATGGTGATGGCTCAATGAAATTATCTGTTGGAGATAAAGATTTTACTATTGATTATAATGTTTCAACAACTTTAGAGGATTTAAAGAATCTTATAAATGATAAAGCAGATGGTAGTGTATCGGCGACTATTGTTCAAGTTTCTAGTGGTAACTTTAAACTTTTACTGAGTTCAGATGAAACAGGAACAGGTAAAGATATATCTATAACAGATAATGATGACCATTTAAGCGATAAACTACTAGATGATGCTGACCCTGATGATGATGTTGATGGTATGACAACTGTTCAAGATGGTGTTGATGCTAAGTTTAAATTTAATGGTGTTGAGATTACAAGAGAGAGTAATTCTGTTGACGACCTCTTATCGGGTGTAACAATTACACTAAAAGATGTTGGTAAAACAAATGTAAATATACAACAAGATAGAGAACACATAGAAGAAAGAATCACAAACTTTGTAGATAAATACAACTCGGCTATTTATCAGTTAGGTGAAGATACTAAGTCATCTCAAGAGGTATCTGAAAGGGGAGCTTTTTCTAGTGATAGTGTTATAAAAGGGATGAAATCTTCTCTAGTAAACATAATCTCAACAGTTGGTGAGGGTCAAGGGAAACTTTTAGATTTTGGTATAGAGGTTGGAGATGATGGTAGATTGTCTTTAAATTCTACAAAACTAAATGAAAAATTAGATGAAGACCCAGCTAATGTAAAATCATTTTTTACAGGTGGTACTTTTACTAAAAGTGATGGTCATACAGTAGAGTTAAAAGGTGTGTTTGACGAGATAGAAACAGAAGTTGCCAAATATAGCAAATATGGTGCTGTTTTAGATAAATTCAAAGATTCTATGAGCATACGAACGAAAAGCTTAACAGAACAAAAAGAGAAAGCTATTGAAAGATTAGATACAACTTACGCGACAATGAAAAAAAGATTTGCTTCTTATGACTTGATGATAAGTAAGTTCAATAATGCTTCATCAATGTTTACTCAGATGATAGATGCTGAATTAGCAGCAAAAAATTAGTAAAAGACTAAATAATTTTTTATAAAAGTCGATTTGCTGTTAAAGATAACCAAACAATTAAAAAGGATTTAAAATGTATGCCAGTTCAGCTCATAATATTTACGCACAAAATGATGTTGGGATAGAATCTCCAGCAAAACTTACAGAGATGCTTTATGAAGGTGTTCTTCGTTTTAATGCTCAAGCAAGAAAAGCCATAAAAGATGGAAATATAGAGAAAAAGTTTTATTGGGCAGGTCGTTCAACTGCGATAATTACAGAACTTATCTCTGTTCTTGATGAAGAGAAAGGTGGAGAGGTAGCTATCTATTTAAACGGTTTATACAATTACCAGATTCAATCCATCTCTAATGCTATGATTCATGATGATATAGCAAAAATAGATGAGGTTAGTAATGTTTTCAAAACTCTTTTAGAGGCTTGGAGAGAAACAACGCATGTGGCTAACTAAGCTTAAAATAGCCCTAGTAGAAAAAAATACAAAAAAATTAGATGAGTTGATGGATGAGATTCCAAAATTTGATAACATAGCAGATGTTGAATCTGCTTTGTATCTTACTTTGGAAGCTACTAAATTAGTTGAAGAGTTAAAAGGTCAGACATCAAAATCTATGATGAAAATACAAAATAATATAAAATATTTAAAATCTACTCAACATCATACATCTATGAAGCTAGATATAAAATCATAACTTCTTCTTAGCGATTCCAAACTTTAAGCCTCTTATGGTGTAGTCAGTTACGACTGCGCCTTTTCTCATAGTAAGTATATGCTCAACAGCATCAGCAATATCTGAACTAAACAGTGTTTCATCCTCTTTAGAGCTTGTTTCAAACCGTAAATCATTATAAAAATTTGTTTGTGTCATATCTGGGTTTATGTTTGTAACACTAAGTTCACTTTTTCTAGTTTCCTCAAACAAAGAATCACTAAAAGCTTTTAGTCCAGATTTTGTAGCACTGTAAACACCAGCAAATTTACTAGCTCTTGTCGCTTCTATCGAATTTATATTTATGATATACCCAGCATTCTTTTTTAAGTCACGAAGAAGAGCATTTGTAAGTAACATAGGAGCTGTAAGGTTTAAAAATGTCATATCTATAATTGTTTTAGTACTCAACTCTTCATGAGGTTCAAACCTACCAAATCCAGCTGAATTAACAAGAATCGAGATATTTTCATTTTTTAAAACATCACAAACTTTAAGTGTAGATTTTTCATCTGACAAATCAACTTGTAAAGATACAAAGTTTTTATACTCAAACATAGAATCCTCAACAGTTCTACTAATCCCAATAACCTTATAACCAAGAGATAAGATTCTTTTACAAATCTCTTTGCCAATCCCACTACTAGCCCCTGTAACAACAGCTATCTTCATAAACTTATCCTCTCAAATATCTTCTCAATATTGTCAAATATCAATTTTTTTGTTTTATCTTTTGTAACTAAATGTGGTTCAAAATTGTCAGATACCACTTTAAACATATATCTGTTTTTTATAGCTGTTGAATGAACCACAGCATCTAAAAAACCAAACGATTCCATATCTACTATTTTATAATTAGCATTAACTACCTCAATATCGGAACAAGTTATAGAATCTTTATTATTATCATTTAAAATATAGTTCTCTTCTTTATAAATCACTTCACTTATCTCTATAAACTCTGAAATCTTATACTCTTTATTAGCCCCACAAATTCCAACATTTATATATATATCATCATCTGTAATATCAAAATAATCTATAAAAGTTTGTGTTGCCATCATTGAGTTGTAAACACCAACACCACTAACTATAACCATCATAGAATAGTTACTAAAAACAGTGTAGTTGTTTAGTTTCTCTTTTTTAAGTTTAAATTTCTCTACAAAAGCTTGAGCTTCTGGTTTTAATGCTGTTACTATATATATCAATTTTTTATCTTTTTTTATTGGTTTTTAAAAAGTTTAAGTTTTCTTAGCTATAATTTCATTGCTCTTCTTTAGACCTGTGCAATGGTCGTTTGAGATAATGTGTCAGGGTAGGAATACAGCAGCACACCTTAAACAATTATGTGCCGCAGGTATCTGGAGAAGGGTACTTTAACTTATCTATCTCCCACTAACTAAATCATTTTTATTTTCAGTTGTAAACATAAACTTTGTAGATATAACATTTACCGTACTATTTTTTTCTAAAAGCCCACAATTTTCATCTATCATAATGTAAGCATTAGCACTACCAAGTGGTGAAACCATACCTGGAGCGAACTTGTCGCAAGGTCTGAAAAACTCCCCATCAAATAAACCAGGAACTAAGTTTCTTCTACCTGCTCTTAGTTTAAAATCATCTTTCATTTTTGCTTTTATGCTATTTATATATTTTGTTTTTTCACCACTCATAGCAAGAATCATAGATTGCCCAAACAGTTCAAAATTAAGTGATGCTGCTAGAGGATTCCCTGGTAGATTTAGAATCATTGTTTTGTCTATCTTGCCAACAGTTGTAGGTTTACCAGGTTTTATCTCGATTTTGTCAAAAAATATCTCATAACCAAATGAGTTAAATGCCTCTTTTGTAAAGTCAGCATCACCAACACTTACACCACCAGAAGTTATTATCATATCGCTATTGTCTAAAGCACTCTCAATATACTCTTTTAGTCCATCAAGAGTATCTTTTGCTGTTCCAATAAAATCAACTTCACAACCTAACTCTTTAACTCTTGAGAAAAATGTTGGTGTATTTGTGTTGTAGAGTTGGTGAGATTCTACTGTTTCAAAGTGCATTTTAAGCTCATTTCCTGAACCAAATATAGCTATTTTCGGTTTTTTATAAACTTTTATATGGCTTATACCTTGTGAAGCTAAAAGTGTGATTTGGTGGGCATTTAACCTTTCTCCACTACAAAGAATCTTAGTACCAATTTTAATATCTTCCCCTGAGAATCTAATATGTTTAGATAAAACTAAATTTTTAGGGAGTAAAACACCATCTTCACATTTTTGAGTATCTTCAACAGGAACTATACATTGAGTACCTAGTGGGATTCTTGCTCCCGTCATTATCTTAACTGCCTCGCCGTGATGAAGCTCTATGTTTGAATTATCTCCAGCAAATATTGTAGTTGTAACTTTTACACAACTGCCACCATCTGCTACCATAACAGCATACCCATCCATAGCTGAGTTGTCATAAGATGGTAGATTGTAAGTTGCTGTTACATCTTGAGCCAAAACAAAACCTAAGGCTTGTTCAATAGGTAAGATTTTTGTAGATTTTACAGATGAATTTTTGTAGATTAATTCTAAAGCTTTTTCAACATTTACGGACATATTAACCTCTTTTTTTTAATTGTTGTTGTAAAATTTCACTATGAATGAAATGTATAATATGGGTATTGTAACACATTACTATGGTGTTCTTGGGATTTTGAGTGTTATTTTGTTGAATCTTTTTATGTTAAATAGAGCAAGTAATATCTCAAAATATAAGCGACAAATGAGAATCTTCACCCCAATAGGTTCAATCGCAATAGGTGTTGTAATCTTTACTGGTGTTGTTATGATGGCAGCAAAACATTTAGAGTTTACTCTTGAAAATATAGCTATGATTCTTTTTGCTATAACTATCATAGTTCTTGAAGCTAAAAGAGCTAAGGGTTTAAAATGGTTAAATCCAACAGAAGATGGAGCTTTAGAGGGTTTTAAAAGAAAAGCTACAATCATACTAGCTGTTGAAACTCTTTTAACTATGAGTATATCTGTTTGGATGTGGATGTAGTTTATGGTTTATGTTTTACTAGAGAACAAGCCTGATGAGAATCTTAGCTTAAAAGGGGAACTCTTTAAGTATTTAGTAAAAGTTAGACGACACAATGTCGGCGACACTATAAGCTTCCGTTCAAAAGAGAATATGAAAGTTTTATATAACTACAAAATAGATTCTATTGAGAACAGAAACCTACAACTTACTAAACTTGATGAGTCTATTTCAGAGATAAAAAGTAAAAAATCTCTCCATATCGGTTGGTGTATAATTGACTCTAAGTCGATTGAAAAGGTGTTACCATCTCTTAGTGAGATAGGGGTTGAAAGAATCTCTTTTATAAACTGTGATAGAAGTCAGAAAAATTTTAAAATTGACTATAAAAGACTAGATAGAATCCTTGAAGCTTCGATTCAACAATGTGGAAGAAGTAGTTACATAGAGTTTAGTGAGTATAAAAACATAGAAAGCTTTGTAACAGAGTTTCCAAACCTGAAAGTGTTTGACTTTTGTGAAAAAGTTTTAGATACAAGTGAAAATATAGAGACGATTCTTGTAGGTTGTGAGGGTGGATTCTCTTTAGATGAGAAAGAGTTTTTAAAATCTAAAGATGTTTTTAGGTTAGATACTCCAATGATTCTCCGTTCAGAAAGTGCTGTGATGGCTGTTGCTAGTAAGGTGCTAGTTTAAGATTAAGTGAAATATCAAATTTTAAAAATAATAAGCTTTAATCCCTATACCCTCCACATAGTATGAAGATAAGTCCCAACTACACCATCTTTTTTATACCCACCATCTTTCATCATCTTTTTAGATGATTTGTAAAGTCCAATATCTCCTTTGGGTGCTGAGATAATCTTTGAGTAGTGAAAAGCGTGACCTTTTTTAATCTCACCACTCTCATAGTCAATTCCGTAGTAGTAACCTAACCTTTCCCGTTTCCCTCCAAGTTCAAACTTTATATCTAAGATTCCACTCATCTCTTTTTCATCTATACTTTTACCAAGATAGATAAGTCCAGCACATTCGGCATAGATTTTTTTACCTTTTTGGTAGTGTTTTATAAGTGAATTTTTAAAGTGTATAGAATCTTTTACCCTTTTATAACTTTCATCAGTCTCCACATAACCACCAACAATTATAACCATATCAGCATCATCTGGTATCTTCTCATCTTTAGTAGAATCTACAAATACAACTTCACGATAAAGCTCTTTTAGGTACTCTATATTGTCATAATATATAAATGAAAAGTTTTTGTCTTTAACTAAAACACATTTTTCATCTTTTTTAATTATGGGTTTAAAAGGGTAAGATTCTATTTTTCGAATCTCAACATCCATCAAATTTTCTAACAAGTTCATATTTATGTTTTTTAGCACATCTTTAGAGATAGAATCTAATTCACAAGATTCTAACTCCTCCAAATCAAGCCCAAGATGTCGTGATGAGATAGTTTGAAGATTCTTCTCTATCCAACCAACAACTTCAACACCTTCACACTCTAACTTTATAAATTTTTTAACCAACTCATAGTGCATTTTTGAAGATACTTTATTTAAAACTACTGCTTTTATGGTGTTGTCATCTCTAAAGTTTAACATACCGTTTAAGATAGCAGAGATAGTTATGTAACTCCCACTAGCATCAAGAATTAAGAGTGATGGAATCTTTAAAGTTTTAGCAACATCATAGGCACTAGAACCTTTGTCCATCCCATCATAGAATCCCATAACACCCTCACAAATGGCTATATCTCTATCGCTATATTTTGAAAATATCCACTTTAGTTGGGAATTGTTCATCATAAAACTATCAAGATTTACAGATGGGTAAGATGCCACTTTTTCGTGAAACTGAGGGTCTATAAAATCAGGACCTATTTTAAACGGGCGAACTCTACCCTTAAAATAGTTTAATAGTGCCATAGTGAGAAGTGTTTTACCTTGGTTTGATGCTATTGCTGAAACTACTAATGCTTTTTTCATATTTAATTAACTTGATTCCTTCCATTATTTTTAGAGATATAAAGTGCTTTATCTGCTGATTCTAGTAAACCTTCTATACTCATACCTTGTTTAAATTCAGATACTCCAAAACTTGCTGTTTTTGTTCCAACTTTTGGAAAATTAAAGTTTGAGATTAATACTCTTAATTTATTAGCAGATTCTTTTGCTTTTTCCATCTCTGTATGTGGTAAGATGATTAAAAACTCTTCTCCACCCCATCTCCCAGCAATATCGGATTGTATTATATTTGTATTTAGTATATTTGCAAACTCTATTAAAACTAAATCACCAACAATATGTCCATAAGTATCATTTATACTTTTAAAGTAGTCAATATCTATAAGTATTACACTACAATTTTCACCATTTCTTAAGAATCGATAATATTGTTTTTGTAACATCTCATCTATATAAAGTCTGTTTTTAAGCTTTGTTAATTGGTCTGTTTGAGATAGTAATTCTAGTTTATGTTGGTAATTTTTAAGTTCAGTTATATCTGAAAGATAACCTAAGTAGTGAGTAATATTATTATTTTCATCTCTAACTATTACAGTATTATCTAGTATCCATTTGATATTACCATCTTTAGTTTTTACACGATATGGTTGATGTGAAAAGAATTTATCTTGACTAGAAGACATAGTTTGAACCTCATTTATTACTCTTTGTAAATCATCTTTACAGATACAAGAAGCATAATTTATGTCATTATTTTCAAATTCCTCTTTTGAATAACCTAAAAGTTTTAAAATACTTTTTGAAACAAAAGAAACACTCCAATGTTCATCATTATTCCATTTAAATAAAACATTATCACTCTCATTAAATAAAGATAGCAAAGATTCTTGCTCTTTTACCCTCTCTTTTACTTTGTGTTCTAGCAAAGCATTTAATTTTAAATATTCTTTTTTATCTTTACCTATCTCTGCCACCATCTTAGCTATGGCAGATAAAAATTCTAAAACATCTTGTAATTTATCTTTAGAAACTATTTTTATATCTTCAACAGCTTTGAGATAACTCTCCATATCGTAACCAAACTCTTTAGCACTTAGTTTAAAGTTTTCAATATCTGGTTTATTAAAAAGAACTTGACCACTAAAAATATCTGCTAAATGCTCCCCATCTATAATAATTGGAGTAGCACCATCAACCATACCATGTTTACAAACTTTCATACTAATATGGTGAGATTCTTTAAGATTTTTAGTTAACTCTGTATTACTTTCTTGACATATATAAGATGATGCTTCACTACCTCTATGATATGTTTTACACACATCTGTCCAACCAGTAGATATAAGCACATCTCTTGTATCTTGCTTAATAAATCCTGTTGTAAATCCAGTTAATTTTGAGAATCTGGAAAAAATATCTTGGAGTTTATCTATATCGACTAAATTTTCAATACTATTCTTATCATCAAGTTCATTCTCTTGAATTTGTAATAAACTTTTTAATCTACTATTTTCTTCTTTAAGCTGTTTTAATTCTTCTCTAATATTCACAATAAGCCTTTTTAGTAGTCAAATATATTATTGTATTTATGATAACATAAACTTACATAAAAAAATAATGGAATTAAATGTTTAAACTATACATAGATGCTGATGCCTTTCCAAACCTATTAAAACCTATAATCATTAAACAGATAGAGAGACTAAAAATTAAAACTATTGTTGTTTCAAACAAAAAAGTAACTATTGGTAAATCCTCTTTAGTTGAGTACCTTATAGTAGAAGCTGGAGCTGATGAAGCTGACAATAGAATCGTAGAGTTACTTCAAGAGGGAGATTTAGTTATAACAGCAGATATCCCTTTAGCAGATAGAGTCATAACTAAAAATGCTCATGCTATTGACCACCGTGGAGAACTCTACTCAAAAGATAACATAAAACAATATCTTGCTATGAGAAACTTAATGGAGAAGATTCGTGAGAGTGGGGAGATAACTAAAGGTCCAAAACCTTTTGATAAAAAAGATGCTCAAAAGTTTGCTAACCAACTGAATGCTTTTTTAAACAAACTCATCTGAAAGCATCAACATATTTTTGTAAACAAACTCATTATCCCGTTTATCAAAATCTAAGTCAAACTTGTATTTACTTGTTATTTTACTTCCATTTGATTTAGGTTTCATAACTAAGACTTCATCACTTAAAACGACTGTTTCCATCAAATCGTGAGTTATAAAAAGTATGCTTAGATTCTCAACTTTTACTTTATCTAACAAGATTTTATATAACTCTTTTTTAAGCCCAACATCAAGTGCTGAAAATGGTTCATCTAAAAAAAGTAAAGATGGCTCAACCACTAAAGCTCTAGCAAAAGAGACCCTTTGTTTCATCCCACCACTTAAATCTTTAGGGTATTTTTTAAAGTCTTCCTCTTTTAAACCAAGTAACAAAGCCATCTCTTTAGCTTTTTTTTGAATCTCTACTTTTGTAAAATCACTCTCTTTAAGTGCTAAAGATATATTTTCCAGCACATTTTGCCACGGTAGAAGTCTAGGCTCTTGAAATACAAATGATGATGTTTTAAAACTGTTTGTTATAGTTCCTGATGTTTGTTTTAGAAGATTTGCACAGATTTGTAAAATGGTGGTTTTACCACACCCACTAGCACCAAGAATGGAGATTATTTTCCCTTTGGCTAGTGTAAAACTAACATCATCTAGTACATTTTTTTTACCATTAAAACTATGAGATATATGCTCAACTACTATCTTCTCCACGATTCTAACCTCTGCTTTATAGAATCTAAAACAACCCTCTCAAACACTATAAGTAAACTCACCATCAACATCAAAAGAGCCATAACAGAAGTTGTGTCTATATGGCTTCTAGCCATCGCTAAAAGTGAGCCGATTCCATCATCTGAGGAGATTAATTCAGCCATTATAACTATCTTC
>Ga0256842_1002827_pt1 | contig 12032 bp, 6 predicted proteins | sample 4559240metaG_FD_185973 | JGI IMG/M metagenome (GOLD analysis project Ga0256842, IMG submission 185973) | Hydrothermal vent microbial communities from Guaymas Basin, Mexico - 4559-240 | ecosystem: Environmental > Aquatic > Marine > Hydrothermal vents | place: Mexico: Guaymas Basin | collected...
CTTTATATAAAAAAATATTTGTGCGTTGAATTGACTTGTATATTTCCCAAACAAAAGAATATTCTATTTTTCGATTAAAATTTTTGTAAAATTCATTTTCAAACCTGACTTTGATACCCATCAGAGGCATATAAATTCGTTGATTTGAATTTGCAATATTTTCCAATTCAGTCAATTGGCTAAATAAATTGTTAAAGTCTTGTTTATTATAAAATCTCGCTATTTCTGAGAAAGGCAATAATAAATAATCTTTGTTATCTTTTAAACTTTTTATTTTATCAATAAATTCTTGTTTTGTTATCCATCCATCATCTTTAGGTAATAATTGAGATATTTCAAATGTACTAATTCCAATCTTTGTTATTTCTTTAATCAAATCTCGTAGAGTATCGAAATTTGATAAAAAGATGTATCTCACAGGAAATCTTTTTTCTGTTACATTTTTTGTCTTTTTGTCTTCTTTTATTTTTTGAATAAGAGAATTTATATTTTCAAAATTTTCTACCATATCAATTCCTATAAATATTTATCTAATATGTCAGCAAAATCAGGTCTTTCTTCCAATATTTTTAATATTTTATTTTTGAAATAATTTATATCACTAATATTTTCTATTTTCTTCTTTACAGCACTGATTTTTTCTGGTTTTTGTGGTTGTGGATTACCTTTATGATTGCCTGAATTTGGTTGTAGTGGATCTTTGGGCTGTGGAGGTAGTGTTTCTTTATTTATTATCCAATCCTTGATATTAATTATAACATCTTGTTCTTTCCAATTTAATTCTTCAGGTTGATTATGTTTAATATAGGTTTTTACGCTATCCAAATCTATTTCTGATATTTTACCATGTGCAATATTTATTATAAAACTATTAAACCCTTTTTCAAAATTACTACTGTCAGAAATTTGTTGAAGGTCAAAACTATTATTCTGAATTTTTGGTAACAGCTCTTTGACAAATGATGCATCAATCTCAGTATCGGTTAATTCAAAAACTATTTTATTAATATCGTCAATGATACCTTTGTGTTGTTCATATTGAATATCATTGAATTTTAATGACCATATTGGAAAGCCAATATTTTTCACTTTATTTTTTATTTTCCATCTAACATCCTGTAATCCTGAATATTCAGGGATATCAAATAAATCGGCTAATTCTTTTATTAATTCTTTTTCTTCTTCACTTCCCAATCTGACATTTAATTTGTCACAACCTTTATTTTTTTGCCAACATTCAAATATTCCATTTATCTTATCACGCATTGTAATAGGATTAATTAATTGCCCTGAACTTGCCATATACAGTTTATTGATATACTCTCTAAAAGCAAATCCTAAAATAGCCATATTTAAAATATTGGTATATAAACCATAAGGTGGTCGTGTTAAAAATCTTAATTCATCAGCAAGATTAAAGTATGGCTTCTTACAAGCTTCTTTAATTCTTATTTTTACTTGGTTAGATATTTCTATTACCGGGTGAGATAAAGAATTATCTTTGATTTCTAAATTACTATTAATTATGTAGCCAAAAGATTTATCTTTAAATATATCTCTAATATATTTAAATTGTCCTGTCAAATTTTCTATATATTCCCTATTTCTTGCATTTAATAAATGCTCAGCTCCTTTTTTACCTCCTTTCCATGCTGTAGCTGTTGTTATATATAAGTTATCAATACCACTACTAAATATTTTCGGTGCAATATCATTATTGATATATTTTCCTATGTTTGTAATATCTCTTACAATTTTAGTTTCGGAAAAACTTGAATATACATCAATATAATTGATACTATCAATCCAACTTCTAAGAATTCTTGTAGCAAAATCCTCTTCTTTTGAGCTTTCATCATTATATGAATGCTTTCTTAACACATTTGCTCTTGCTAAATATTCTATAAAATTTTTAGATCTATCTTCTCCTAATGATTCTTGAACATTAATAAATGTAATATGCTTAAAATCTGAATCTTTTTTAATTTCTTTTATTAAACTTTCAATTGAATCATTTTCATCATCAGTAATTTTTAGGAATACTGCAAAATCTAAAAAATAAGAAGGATTGAAGTATTTACTAAGGTTATTTTTTAAAATATGTCTGGTTATTTCTGATGAGAAAAAACGAACTCTTGTTTTTCTTAAGACACCATTTTCTTCATTAAAAGAATTCTCAAGTCTATTTCTAATTTTGTCAAATTCAATTATTTGGTTTATATTTTTATATTGATTTCTTAAATTTTCTTTTTCATTTTCAACTTCTTGCCGTGGTAAAGAAGTGCTTGATATTTCAAATAAATCATTGGGATTTTTTTGAATTATTTCTTGTTTATCAATATAGTTTAAAGTATCATCAACAAAATTTTCTGTATCTGTTCCAATGAAAAGGTTCTTGATATTATCAATATGAGGTCTTACTTTATCTGTTTCGGGATTAGAATAATCTGTTATTCGATAGAGAGAATTTAATAGCAACACACCTTTAAATACTTTTAGATAATCCGAGTTTTGAGTTTCTAATTGATTTTTATAGGCATTATGCTTTTCCAAAACTTGCATAAACCTATTTTCTTTATCTCTATCAAGTTCATCTGCATAAAAATCCCAAAGTAAATCAGGTGTTAATAAAGTTGCTTCTGATACTTCGTTTTCTAAAAATTTTATAAACCCAAAATCATTATCGTACAAAAAATTAAAGATACTACGCTGTGTTGATCCTATATTATTAGCCAAAAATGTTGAAAGATAAACAGTATAAGGATGGATAGGATATAAATCTTTTATACTCTTTTTTACATTGATGCCGTAAATATTTTGAGTAATAATATTAATTAAATTGTTTACACTTTCATCTTCAAAGATCTTATCCTTTAATTTTTCCCACTCATTAATATTTTTCCTCTTTAACGCAGATGAAAGAATTTGATATGTCGTTATTGGAACCATGGGATATTGAATAGTATGGAATCTACCTCTTACTTTATCTAAAACATCTTGAACATTTTTCCCAAATTGATTATAATCGCGATGACTTATTAAATATAAATATACATTATCTTTTGTGCTTAATTCAGCAATAGATTGTATTTCATTTATTATCTCAGAAATTGTTTCTTTTTCTAATATAGTTGTGAATTCATCCCAAAAAATCATTAATCCATTAGAAATATCATTTCTTATAAGTTCATTTGAAATTTCACTTAGCCAGATTGAAATTTTTTCATGTGAAAAATGAATATTTTTTTCAGATAAAACTCGTTCAACAATTTTTAAAAATTCTATATCCTCGTTTTCAAGTTTCTTAACAATATCATTCTTACTGCTAACATACATTTCTAAATTAGGATTTTCACTAATTATGGCATCCCAGTTTAGAAAGCTATCATTAATCTTATCAATAATTCTATCAAAATCACTTTTTACTTGTATGGATATACCTAAATCTTTCAAAGACTTTTTAACCGCTCTTTCAATTTCTAATGATAAAGTCCTTGCATCTGCTACGTTTCCACCTCCTTTTAGAACAATCGGAATTATTTTCTTCTCCTTTCTGAAAGCTTTTAACTTTTCTCTTATTTCAATTTTTACAATTCTTTCCTCTACGTAATCTTCAATACTATCGAAAGAATCCCAAAGTAAATGCTTTACCACACTTGAAGCATGGCTTTTCCCTGTTCCGTATCTACCAACTAACCATATTGATAATTTATCTTTTGCTTGTGTAGAATTAACCGACAATAAAGTCTTGTTTAATATATCATAAAACTTATCGTTTGGAATAAATTGTTTCCAATAATCTCCTGTTTCATTTTCTATATTAAAAACAGGTTGAAAATAATCTTGTAAGCCAATAATTTCTGAAAACTTCATACTTATTTCCTTTATCAAATTAATAATTCGATTGCTTCAAACGGTGTAACATCATTTCTCAAATTGATAGTATCCAAATCTGCTACGATGGCAACATCCACTAATCTGTTTTGATTTTCTTGTAATCCACGAAGTTTATTCTCTAAAACAGATTGAGATATTCCGAAAATTTTATATGGTCCACCTAAAATATCCTCCGAATACAATTCCGAAACAGTAAAACTATATCTGCTTGTTTTTTCTGCATATTTATATAAAGAATAAAGAATAGATGCCGAATTTATATTATTTGAGCCTTTTTTATATAAAACCCGTTTGTTCCCAACTTTTTCAATTGTTGCTATATTTTTTAAAGATTCTGTGCTTGCTTGCTCTATCGTATTAAACAATGCGGACAAAGGATTATTTAAAGTACCTTCAGATAAATCTGGGAAGGAATCTTTTAAAAGTTCTAATAACTCTCTTTTATCTGCTCTATTTCCCCATTGTATATTATTTGCCAACCAAGTGAAAATTAGAGAATTATAATAAAGGTTAGTAAGGATAATTTCCCATATTATATTTAATTCTGTCTTTTTGCTTACAAAAAGTGAACATAGCTCTGTGGGTTGTTTTTCTTTTTCTTTTAACAACTCTGAATCTTTAAGCCAATTAATCATAGCTGGAATCTGTTTTGTTCCTAATTGATTGTCAATTTCAAACCAATTATTACTGTTTTCAAAAAATGATCTTAGCCATTTTTCTCTTAAACCAAATGAGGAATACTTATCTATTCCTGATGTTTTTTTTCTATTCATATTTTTCCCTCCTTCTGAAGTATGTTTTGATTTTGCAACTAAACAGCCTTTATCTGTAAATGTTAAACAGTTGCTACAATGTGTACATAAATTAGTATTAACTTGAACTTCGGGTAAAATTCTTAATGCCCCTGTCGGACATTCAACCTGACAAGCTTCGCAATGTACACAATATGTAGTTTTATATAATACTCTTTTAATTCTACTTATTAGTATTGGATTTTGTTCAATATTTTTTATTCGAAAAATTTCTTTTCCGTTCTCTTTATTTATTTCAAATTTGTAATAATCATTTTTGATTTTTAACTTACCAATATTTTTATCCTTGTCAAATATTATATCGCCAATTACTTTTAACCATTCTAATAAATTTTCTTTTGGTTCGGTTAAAGAAGCTAAAAAATCCGGGTTGTTTTTTATAAAATCAACCCTTGATATTTCCCTTACTAATCCTTTTCCGCCAGCTCTTTTTTTCCAATTTCCTGATTTGATGTAAGAAATTTTCTTATCACTATTAGTAATCCCAATTTTTTCTGTTTGTTCTTTAATAATCGAAAAATATTTATTTGTTATTTCTGGGTATGTTTTATGAATAATATTTTCTGACCAACCGGTTGAAAATGGACAAACAGAACACCCGACTCGCGTAAGTCCATTTCTATAACTCTGATTTATTGGCAGTTTCCTTAAAAACAAGTATAACCAAATCTCTGTTATATTCCAATTTAATACGGGTCTAACATTCGTAACTAAAGTATGTTTAACTCCTTTACCTATTCTTTCATAAGTAGCTCGCTTATTACTTTCCTCTTTTCTAACACCTTCAAAAACTAACACTTTCGGATTGTTTTTACCATTGTGTAGTTTCCATAATAATCTATTGAAAGGAACTGTTTTTATTACAGTACAACACCATCTATGAAACCGACTTGGCGGTCCAAATTCTTTCCAATAATCTTCAGTTGAGGTTTCATTTTTTTCAATATGGAATTTTAGCTCAGGATACTTTTTTTTATAAAGCAGTTTTGTTTCTTCAAATATTTCAATTGAAGATGGTAATTCCATATCGGTATCAGAATAAATAACTTGATAATATTCGGATGGTATAACTCTACTAACCAAGTCCAGTACTACTTGTGAATCTTTACCGCCACTAAAGGAAGCAATAAAAAAATCAATTTTATTCCTTTGAGTTTTAATTTGAGTTTTAAAATTTTTATTTCTGAGAGTTTCTATATTTGGGCGATAAACCTTAAAAGTTTTTTCAATAAAATCTAAAGCCTCGTTTTCTAATACAAACAAAGCTTCTTTATTGTTATAAACAACCGATTCTATATTTATAGGTTGTAAAATTAAATTTTCCCCTTCGGGTGTTAATATTATTTCAGGATCATCATAAATGTTACCGCCTTTGACTGTTGCAACTTCAAGTCCGTAATAAAAATATCTTCTTTCTATTGCCCATAATAAAGGATTGTTGCTTTTGGGATAATCCCAAAATTTATTAAAACCTAAAATATCTAATTCCTCAAAAAATACTGGTCTTGGATTATTTTTAAAACCAGACTGCATTGAATATTTTAATTCAACTCCATTATTTTTTATATTCCATTTAATCTTATACATATATATATTTCTCTCTGTTTTTTGTATGCCGCCTAACGGTTGGGCTATGCCTAATAAGGAATTTTGAAATACAACACTTTCTGTTTGCAATTAATTTTACCTAATAATTATTAAACTTTATCCCACATTACGTATAGCTGTTGTTGAGCAAAGCTATTTTTTATATAATTTTTCTATTATATATCTTCCTATCTTATTTATTACATCTTCAAGGTAAACAAAGGTCTCATTTTTCAGTTCAAACAAATCATTTACAGAATAGTCTTTTCCAACATCATAAAATGTCTGTTCTCCGTGTGCTAATTTATTTCTTTTGTTTTTTATATTTACTAAGTTTCTTCCATCGCTTGTTGTTTCAAAACCAATTTGCTGAGCTAATTCTCTGATTTTTTGTGCATCAATATTTCCTGAAAGATCAATACTATCTTTCGATAATTTAATAGTCTCTTTTTCTAATATTGATTGTGCAATATTCATAATATGTTCTCGTAATTTATCTTGTCTAAAATTACCTTCTTTCAAATTATCCGTTTTTTGTTTTATCCACAATTTTTTGAGATTATCATTTAATGTCTCAAATGAAATATTATCTTCTTCAATTTTAAGATACAATTCTATAATAGAATTTCTTACAGTCGCTTCAATTAAATTATAAAGTATCAAAAAAGCATTAGCCAGAAGTATAGTTAAAAATTTCGATTCTATTATCTTGGTAACTTCTTTATCGTTTTCAATATACTTTACTCTGGTATTATCATCGTCAAAAATTTTTAAGAACCTGAAATAATTTTCAATTTCTTCTTTTCGAGTATTAAAATCTTCTTTTGTGCTATCCATTTTGTAACCTGTCTTGTGTTAAATTACCCAATAAGCCGTCCCTGACAAATTCAATTCTATTTTTTAACCTGTTAGGATTATTACTTGCATCTGATGTTGTTTGCTCTTTAAATCCCTTGGAACCCAACCATTCCAAATCAGGATTTTCTAAATTTGGATTTTCTTTTAAGGCTAATATTGAGCCTACTGCAATAGCTTCAAATCTGACTCTTGGAGTGCTTTTAGAGTTTTCATCTTTTCTAAATCCCAATGGAAAATACTGTTTGATAAAACTTACCATTAGATTGAAATTCGTTTTGTATTCCTCGTCATTAAAATTTGAGTTATTCATTTCATCTAAATAATCATTTAAGAAAATAACAACATCGTGTTTAAAATCAAGATATCTGTCTTTATATGCAAAAAATCTTAAAATCAACTCTTCATATTCGCCTCGTTTTTCTTTTGTTTTTGGCACAGGACATATTTCTCTGAAATCAACATTATCTTTTAATGAAAGTACTAAGTCATAAAATTTTCCGGAATATGAACCTTTTCTAATTTCTGCATCTGTTAATTTTTCACTTGTAGTATTGATTCTTTCAAATATATCTTGTCGAATATCAATATTTGCTTTATCAACAACAATTACTTTAAAATCTCTGTTTTTAATATAATTTTGTAGTGGACGAGGTAAATCTTTAAATTTTGCAGTGTTGATTTCTGTTAACTTTTCAAGTTTTCTCAATTTTAATTTGTTTTCATAAAAAGCTATCAATGTTCTAATTCTTTGTGATCCATCAATTATCTCTAATCTGCCCTCTTCATCCTCAGAAACGAGAAAAGGAGTTAATGGAACTCCTAATAAAACCGATTCAATATATTTTGATTGTCTGTCTGGTCTCCAAACAAACTCTCTTTGATACTTTGGAACATATAAGGTAGTATTTAAATCATCTTCATCTCCATATTTTGTACAAATAACTTCAAAAGGATAATCTTTTGTTCTGTAATCATATTCGGTAGCTTTTTCTTTTACCTGTGTTAAAATTTTTTGAAGTTCTTCCTTGTTAAATTTACTTTTTGCCATAGCTATAATCCTCTAAATGTTTAATAATACTTTTGCCGATTATTTCTCCGAGTTTTGGTGGGACTGCATTACCGATATGTTTTGTCGTTTGACCGAATTTTAAATTTTCAACACTATCTGCAAATTTATAATCAATAGGAAAACTTTGTAATATGGCTGCTTCTCGAAGTGATATTGCCCTATCTTGTTCAGGATGACCAAATCTACCGTTTCCAATACCTGTGCAGAATGTTGTCATTGTAGGGGCAGGTTCATCCCATTTCATTCTGCCGTAAACACTAACATAAGTTTTGCCTTTTTCTGATGTATGGCAAGATAATTTCAATTCATCATCCCAATCTTTTTTCCAACTACCACCGGGTTTAGATTGTTTTATTCTTTTTAAATTTTTCTCTGATAATTTTGAAGCTCTATGAATGAAATCATTTTTTGAACTTTCTCCAGAATTAATTTTTTCTAAATTACCGATAGCATCTTTTACTGTTAAGTATCTATCGGGCGTATGTGTAGGTGGTAATAGTTCTATTTTTCCCAACTGTGATGCTAATAATACTAATCGTTTTCTTTTTTGAGGAACACCATAATCAGGTGCATAGACAATTTTATACAACACAAAGTAATTTTCTTCTTCTAATTTTTTTACAAAATCATAAAATACAGGAGCTTTTTTAAAATTTAATAATGTAGGTACATTTTCCATTGAAACAATTACGGGAGTTGTCTCTTTAACCAAACGGGCAAACTCATATAAAAGTTGCCACCTTTCATCTTTTGTCTTATCCTTTTTGTAAGTATATGAAGAAAATGGCTGGCAAGGTGCACACCCAACTAAAATTTTTGTGCTATCTTCACTATAAAATCGGTCTAATTTTTTCCCAGAAATTTCTTTAATATCTTGGTCTATAAAAGGTGCTTCACAATTTGTTTCAAACGAATATTTACAAGTTTTATCAATGTCTATTCCAGCCTTAACTTTTATGCCGGCATTTAATAAACCATAAGAAAGTCCTCCAATACCGCAAAATAAATCAATTGCTTCTATATTCATTTTTCCATCCATAACTTACAAATTTACCATAAAATATTTTATTTGTATAATTTTTCTTTTTTTATAATTTTTTTACGCATAGTTATTCCTAATTTTGAGCATCTTATGTGTATCCCCAATTAATGTTATACCTTTTATTTGAAAGGATAACAGCAATTGTATATATTTTTCTTTTATCATTTTATAATTTCTCCAATTATTTTCATATAATTTTTATTACTTTTTACAGTCAAGACTTTTGCTTAAATAGCCGATAACATCTATACCCTCGAAAACTCATCAGTTCTACATAACCTATGTTTTGTTGTGGAATAAATTATTTTTCATCATCTTCATCTAATGCATCCAAAGTGATGGGATTTTTTGTAAACCATTTTTTGTGACATGCTGTATATTTCATTATTAGAATACTTTTATTCCCTAAAAATATTTTAACTTTTCTCAAATTTTCTCCTTGTTATAATACGTGGTTGCTAATTTTTTTTTGCCGAGAGCGAACCGGCATTATTTCGTTTTGTTTATTTCTTCCGGAAGGCTTCCACGAACACACAAAATTCATCTAAATTTTTGAAAAAATATTGTCAATGAATAAAATGAAATATTTTGGATCCCCCCGAAATTTTTCAAAAGAGTGTCAACTGCATTTTTTCAGCCCCGACGTTCTTAAACGATAATTTTTTATAACTTTTCCATTCTGTAAAAGTTCAGAGATTGCAAGCGATATTCTGTAATAAATAAATTTCTTCAGAATGTTTATTTTTTTCTTTTTATCAAGCATTAAATGCGGATAAATTCCTGATAGAATCATTTTATACTTATTAACTCAAGTTTCGCACATCTTTTTTCTCAGTGATACTCACACATTCATTTCTGGAAAACACGTCTATATTCTTAGTTAACTTTTTATATTGCAATGTATAATACAATAAAATCCAAATCGCATCATTAAATTGCGTTGTTAAAATTTGGAATTGCAGGTTTTTTGTCCGATTCAAAAAAGTCTTCTCCAATAATCTTAAAAATCGTAGCCTCAAATTCAGGACTTTGATATATTTTTTTCATTATTTTTTCAAAAGACATTTCAAATTGAGTTGCAATTTTACGTAGAATCTCAAAAATCATTCCCCAAATTCTTTCAACAAGAGTATATTCTAACACAAATTCTTTTACATTTGTGAATGCCATACCAAGAGTCTCATAATCTTGAAATCGCTTTAGATAAGTCAACATAGTAAGTTGAATAAAAGTTATTGTGGAATCAGCAATTTGGCTATCAAAGTCTTGCGCTTGACTTTTTCCAAGTCCAAAATATTGTTTTGATTCTTTAAAAAATACTTCGATTGCCCAGCGAATACTGTATGTTTTTAGAGCTTCAGGAAAATTCAAATTTAGATTAGTTGTTACTATCAAATGCCATTTTTCTGAACCGTGGCTGCGATTAAAAAATAAGCATAATTTTATGCCGTGATATGTAACAGTCGTTTTGATATAGAAAGATTTAAGACTACGGCATCTTTTGATATTCTTTCTCAGTTTCTGACGTAACTTTTTTCCTGAATAATTCTTACCGTTATAAGTGAACACTCTATTGATTTTCATTGGACCTAAAAAATGAATAGATCCCTTCTTTAACTTTCTTATTATTTTTATTAATTTCTCGCAACTAAACCAACTGTCAGTAAGCACATAATCTGGAGTAAATCCATGTTTTACAGCCCGTTTTATCATCTCGATAAGAGTATCTATTTTAGAATTTCTAACTTCTTTATTTCGCTTGTAACCTGGACTACATATATCTCTTGTCTTGGAAAATCTCTCATTAGATGCTTTGATAGATAAACCAAATGGTCGCTTTTTATTTTTTCCTTTTTCATTATGTATTGAGAAATCTAAAGGAATATTACTTACTCCATCCCAGAAAGTTAAGGCTAACATTTTATAACCCAAAACCATATTACTACCGCCAACATGATCGTGAACTTTTCCAATATTTTCAATTTTCTTACCTGTTTTTCTTAAAACTGTATCATCGGCAATTAAACATTTTGAACTGCTATTTTCACTATTATCAGCTTCGCTATTTTTTTTTACAAGAAAACGAAATCTTTTTGCAACAGAATATAGGGTTGAACGCCAATTTATACTTTCATTATTTTTAAAACGATAGTACACATCTTTTTCACCGGAATCAGAATCATAAAGACCTGATAAAAATAAAGCTCTAATTGATGCAATTCCTGCAAATGGGAAGATTAAGAGAGTTGTCAGAATATTAATTCCCTCAAAACCTTTTTTCTTTATTTTCCCTAAATCCTGTATTTTTTTACACGCTATAAAATTTTGAAAGAGATCAATAAGGTTGTCCGGTATTTGATCTTTTGCAGTGTTGCTAAAAAAGTTCTTTACTTCTGATACTCCATTGATTTTTTTGATAATGTTCATTTAAACCTCCGTTTGGATTATTGTTTGTTAACATATTACAATATATACAAATAGGAGGTTTTTGTACAGCTTTTTTACTACTTTTAGCTGTTATTTTTCAATGATTCAGCAACTGCAAAGTTTTAATCATTATATCCATATTTCTTTTAACTAAATTCTTGTGTATAATGTGTCACAGTTGCCGCAACGAAGGCTGTAGAGCTGTTTGTTATAGCTATTCTTATAATTAACATTATTATTTTTTCCTTTGAATCAGGCTATTGGGTAATAATTTTAAAAAAGCTAAACTTTTATCATAATCTATTTCATAGAAATTTACTCCAAGATCAATTGCAGAATA
>Ga0256842_1002828_pt1 | contig 12025 bp, 12 predicted proteins | sample 4559240metaG_FD_185973 | JGI IMG/M metagenome (GOLD analysis project Ga0256842, IMG submission 185973) | Hydrothermal vent microbial communities from Guaymas Basin, Mexico - 4559-240 | ecosystem: Environmental > Aquatic > Marine > Hydrothermal vents | place: Mexico: Guaymas Basin | collected...
TTCTATTATCATTATAATTTTTTACAGCTTTACATATAAAAAAGGCTAAATAAAAATTGATAGCATTATTACCAGTTATTTTATTTTTTACATATCGATACTCATTTTATAACCCTACTAGATTAGTTCTATTTTATGTAATCATCTCTACTAAAACACTTGGTTTTCTTAGCATGGCAAGTATGCTTTTAGGTGGAACAGATTTTGGTTTTTTTACTGTAAATATGCTTATTTTAGTATCTATATTTTTTTATAAAGGTTGGTATAGAATAGATGCTTATATGGCACCTTTATTTGTTGCAATATTAATTTTATTGTTGTACGGGCTATCAGCACCAGTGCTTAGAGGACATGAAAGTTTTATGCAAGCTCTTACTGCTAGTAAGGGCTTTTTATTTTATGTAATTTTCTTTTATATGTTTGTTAGAAAAGATGAGATAGATGTTTACAAAGTTATGAATATTGTAAAATTTGTTGGGGTTTACATATCTGTTATAAAAATTATATATGCGATTTCACCAGCTTTATCTTCTTTGATTACACCACCAGAATATCGTTCTAGTTTTGGTGAGATAGCATACTATGTTCGAGTTGATTACCCAACTTATATGAGTTTGGCAGCTTTTATATATTATGCAGATTGGCAACAAAAAAAGGTAAGTACAAGGAAATTTCTAATAATGTTTGTTATCTTGGTTTTAGGTAACTTACTTGCTCAACATGCAGCACTTACTGGAGGTACAATAATCTTTATTGCTATGTGTTACTTTATATGGCACGAAGATTCTACACTAGATAGCTATTTGATGATTAAAAAGGGTTTAGCTGCAATACTTTTTATTGCGGTATTATTTTCAGCTTCATATCAACTTAGAGAAATTGTTGTGGAAACATATGAAGCAACAGCAAGTGGAGAAGATGGAGCTTTGAAATCAAGGAAAAAATTTAACAAGCATAGAGAAAAAGCGATTAAAGATAGACCACTTTTAGGATTTGGATTTATTCATAAAACTTCATGGATTATGAAAGAAAAATATAGAAATAAATATCTAAATAGATTCACAGAAAGATTAGAGGTTACTGACTCTGGGTATATTGATTTACTTACAAAATTTGGCTATTTAGGTGTAACTTATTTGTTACTTACTATGGGTTTATATCTGATTAATGTATTTAAAGATGAAAGTCCAAATTCATATGCTTTAGTTGGAGCTGCTTATATACTACAGTATTTTCTTATTTGCAAGACTTGGGCAGTTTTTAGTTATGCTTTTGGGATAATTCCATTGGTTATAGCTTTTTTTATGATTTATAAATTTCGTTCAACAGTACCAACTTATAAATTATATCATACTGTTTGATCGTTGTCGAACTCAGGTTTTGAGAATTAGATTTTACTCTAATCCTCAAATAATGTATCTTATAATTTCCAACTAGGATTTTCAACAATACCTTTGACATCTATTAAAACTTTATCACCACTCAGGATAGATTGATATTCTGTTTCTGTTACACTTTTGAATTTATCATGTCCCACTGCTACTATGATTGCTTCATATTTTTTGCTATTTTCAAATGGATTACCTATGAAGTTATAATCATAATATTTTTTATCACTCTCTTCTATCCAAGGTTCATACACATCAATCAAAGAACCATAATCTTCTAATTCTTTTATAATATCTACCACTTTTGTATTTCTTATATCTGGACAGTTTTCTTTAAAAGTAAGTCCTAAAATTAAGATATTTGCATCTTTGATAACTTTACCTTTTTGTATCATTTGCTTGATTGTTTTTTCTGCAATGTATTTTCCCATACCGTTATTTATCTGTCTTGCACCTAGTATAAGATTTGGTGAATATCCTAACTCTTCTGCTTTAAATGTTAGATAGTATGGATCTACACCGATACAATGTCCACCAACAAGACCTGGGAGTAGTTTTATGAAGTTCCATTTTGTAGCAGCTGCTTCAATCACCTCTTTTGTAGATATACCCATAGTATCAAAGATTAGAGCAAGTTCATTTATAAGTGCTATATTTACATCTCTTTGAGTATTTTCTATCACTTTAGATGCTTCTGCTACTTTTATGCTAGTTGCTTTAAATGTTCCTGCTACTATGATAGATTTGTATAGTTCATCAACTATCTCTGCTATCTCGGGTGTACTTCCAGATGTTACTTTTAGTATCTTTGTAACAGTGTGTTCTTTGTCCCCTGGATTAATTCTCTCAGGTGAATACCCTGCATAAAAATCTTGGTTATATTTTAGTCCACTCATTTTTTCTAATTCAGGTACACAAACATCCTCTGTAACACCTGGATAAACTGTAGATTCATATATAACAATATCATCTTTTTTAAGCACTTTTCCTACAGATTGAGATGATTTTATAAGTGGTGTTAAGTCTGGTTTGTTATGGTTGTCTATTGGAGTTGGTACAGTTATTATATAGATATTACAATCTTCAATATCTTTTATATCTAATGAACATTTCATACCATTTTTTATAGCTTCATTTACTTGATCATCTGTTAATTCTTCAGTTCTATCAAAACCATCGTTTAACTCTTTTATCCTTTGCTTATTAACATCAAACCCAACAACTTCATATTTACTACTAAATGCATGAGCTAGTGGTAAACCAACATATCCTAAACCTACTATACATATTTTTTTATTTTTCATTATATATCTCCAATAAACTTTCTGTAATCACTCTATCATAAGTTTACTTATAGTAATATAAGTGTTTAGTATAGTTATATCTTGTTTTTAAAATAAGCATATTTATATACAATTAAAGATATACTGCTGAACTTAAAATAGGGAGAGGAAGATATTTTATGAAAGTTTTATACATAATGTCTGTTTTTAATATCTATGGTGGCACACCTAAAAAAACACTTGATTTGATGAAAACATTTAAAGAAGATAGTGCTATTTATGTCTATTCAAATGAATATTCAGAGTTTAAGTATCTATTTGAGCAAACTGGTGGAAAAGTTTTTGTTGGTGATTATGGTCGTAATTACTTTTTGCATCTTAGAGCATTATTAAAAATAATAGATGAGCAAAAAATAGATATAGTTCAAACCCAATTTAGTGCTGGTGAAGCTTTGGGTTACCTAATCAAACTTTTTAGACCAAAGGTCAAGTTGGTGATAGCTTTTGTAGCATCTCTTGAGCCAGAGGGTATTAAAAAACAGATAGTAAACCAGTTTTATAAAAAAGTTGATGCATTTGTTTATATATCTGAGTATGTTAGACAAACTAAAGAGTTGCAATTTCCTATACTAAAAGAAAAAAATTCTAAGATTATTTTAAATGGTACAGAGTTAAGGGAGATAACTAAAGAAGCATATCCAAAATTAAAGCATACTGCACTCTTTAGTGTTTCAGGATTGATAGATTGTAAAAATATAGACATCATAGTAGAAGCTATGAATATTATAGTAAATGAGATGCAAAATAAAGATATTTTCTTCTATGTAGCAGGTGACGGCGAGGAGAGAAAAAATCTTGAAGATAAGATAAAAAAATATTCTTTAGAGGAGTATGTATTTTTATTTGGTTATCAAAAAAATATTGGTGCATTACTAGAGGAGTGTGATATATATCTTCATCCATGTTATGCTGAGGGATTTGGTATAGCCGTAGCAGAAGCTATGATGGCAGCAAAACCTATAATAGCAGCAAATGATGGTGCATTACCTGAACTTATAAGTGTAGAGGAAAATGCAGGATTATTAGTAGAGAGTTTTGATGCAAAAGGTTGGGCTAAAGCTATTATGGATTTGGTTCAAAATCCAAAAGATGCTAAAGAGTTAGGATTAAATGCAAAAGTTAGAGCAAAAAGGGAATTTTCAGTGGAAAAATTTATATCTAACTATAAAGAGTTATATCAATCATTATTGGAGCAAAAATGAAAATAGTTGTTTTTCACCCACCTATGTACCCAGTAAATCATCTATTTTACAATATGCTAGGGGAATTAGCAGAGGTTATCTTATATAGTTTTGGGGAGTATCCACTTCTACACAAATCTTGGAATGTTCATGAGATGAAAAAAAGTGCAACTAACTATAAGATAAAGTTATTTGGTAGTGGTTCGGAGAGTTTTAAAAACCAAGTAAATCCACTTGTGTTTAAAGAGCTTATCATAGATAAACCAGATTTTGTAATAAGCATGGCTTTTTGGATTCCTAGTTTGTATGGTTCATTATTAAAAAAGATGTTTGGATTTAAATTTTTAATAACTACAGATGCTATAGTTGAGACTGAAAAAAATATCTCATCTACTAGAAAAAAATTAAGAAAAATGATATGTAAACATACAGATATGTTTATATCTGCATCATCCTTATCAACAAAATACTTAAACACACTCTGTTCAAGCATAAAGATAACAGAATCTCTACAAACTATAGATACTTTAGAGTGGAAAAAAGATTTTGATAGCTTATCTCAAAAAGATAAGTTAAAAGAAGAGCTTGGCTTACCAATAGATAAAACTATACTTTTTGGTGTGGGTGGGTTTATACCTAAGAAAAATTGGGAATCTATGCTTGAGCAGATTAAAGAGCTAGATGATTGTATATTTGTTCTTGTTGGAGCAGGTGTACTAGAAGATAAATACCATGATATGATTAAAACATTGGGCTTAGAAGAAAAAGTAAAAATGGTTACAAGAAAAGAGGGTAATGAACTCAAAAAATATTTTAAAGTTAGTGATATTTTTATATTTCCATCTTTTTATGATCAATTTGGGTATGTGGTTCTTGAGGCTTTAGTTTCTGAATTACCTGTGATTTGTAGTAAAAATAGTGGTGCTTCATCTATCGTAGAAGATGGTAAAAATGGTTTTATTATTGACCCAGATAAACCATATATAAATGAGATTAGAATGATAATAGATGATTTAGATAGATTCAAAAAAGATGCATTTTTAACGATGCAAAAACATACACTGCAAAACAAAGCAAAAGAGTGGTTTATGATATTAAAGGGATTAGAAAATGAAGCCTAAGTTATTATGTATATTGCATCGAAGTCCACCAGCTCATGGTGCATCTAAAGTTGGGGATTTTATAGCACAAAGCAAGAAATTGCAAGAGAGTTATGATTGTAAGTTTATTACCATAAAATCATCTAATACTATTGAAGATATTGGTAAGGCTAATTTTAAGAAGTTTTATCTGGTATTTGAACTTTATATGAGTGTTTTATGGGCATTGATTAGTTTTAGACCAGACAAAATTTACTACACGGCATCTATTAGTTCAGTTGCTTTTTATCGTGATATCTTAATCTCAACTCTATGGAAATTCTTTAAAATATTTAAAAAGATAGATGTTTACTACCATTATCATACAAAGGGTGTTGATAAGTTTATAAAATCATCTAAAAGAAATTTAATGATGACAAACTTCTTTTTAGATGGTGTAAATCTCATACTGTTGAGTCCTTTACTTGAAGATGATTTTAAAAATGTAAGTGGTTACAAAAATGTTTTTTATTTGGGAAATGGGGTTGAAGACCCATATTCTAATAATAAAAATATTGAAGATGTTTTAAAATCAAGATATAGTGATGTGAATAATATAAATATATTATATCTCTCAAATATGATTAAGTCAAAAGGTTATTTTGAAGTGTTGAAGTTAGCACAACTCTACAAAGATAAAAGTTTTATATTTCATTTTGCAGGTGGATGGCAAGATTCTAAAGATAAGGTTGAATTTTTTGATTTTATAAAGAAAAATGATTTAGATGAAAAAGTTATTTTTCATGGTTTTGTTAATGGGAATGAAAAAATGGAGCTTTTTGAAAAAGCACATTTTTTTATATTTCCGACAAGATATAAAAATGAGGCATTTCCACTCTCTATATTGGAATCATTCTCTTATGGAGTACCAGTTATAGTTACAGATGAAGCTTCTATACCATACATAGTTGATGGCAATAGTGGCATAGTCTTGGATGATATAGAAAAGTTACCTCAAGCTCTTATAGAAGCAAAAGAGAGATTGTTAAATATTGACACATCAAAATATTGTCAAAAGCGATATAAAGAAAATTTCTCTTTAGAGGAGTTTGAAAACAATTTGGTAACTCTTTTAAATAATTAATATGATAGTATAGTAAAAACAAAAAAAATTTAATTTTTTTTGATATACTATAAAATAACAAAAATGATGATATTTAGTAAGGAAAGATAATGGCAGAACAAAAAGTAGCACTTATAACAGGTGTAACAGGGCAAGATGGTAGTTATTTAGCAGAGTTTTTACTTAAAAAAGACTATATAGTTCATGGTATTAAGCGTCGTGGCTCACTATTTAATACTGATCGTATAGACCATCTATATCAAGACCCACATGTTGAAAATAGAAACTTTATCTTACATTATGGTGATATGACTGATTCTATGAACCTAACTCGCATCATCCAAGAGATTCAACCTGATGAGATTTATAACTTAGCTGCTATGAGTCATGTTGCTGTTAGTTTTGAAATACCAGAATATGTAGCAAATGCAGATGGAACTGGAACACTTAGAATCCTAGAAGCTGTTAAACTGTTAGGGCTTAGTAAAAAAACAAAAGTTTATCAAGCATCAACTTCTGAACTTTTTGGTAAGGTTCAAGAAACACCACAAAAAGAAACTACACCTTTTTACCCTAGAAGTCCTTATGCAGTTGCTAAAATGTATGCTTATTGGATAACTGTAAATTATCGTGAAGCTTACGGTATATTTGCTTGTAACGGGATACTTTTTAACCATGAATCACCAGTAAGAGGTGAGACATTTGTAACTAGAAAGATTACAAGAGCAGCAAGTAAGATAGCATTAGGACTTCAAGATAAGCTATACTTAGGTAATCTTGATGCTAAACGGGACTGGGGTCATGCTAAAGATTATGTGCAGATGATGTGGCTTATACTTCAAGCTGATGAACCAGAAGATTGGGTAATAGCAACTGGAGAGACAACAACAGTAAGAGATTTTGTAAGGATGGCATTTAAGTATGCGGGTATTGAACTGGAGTTCAAAGGTACAGGTATAGATGAAAAAGCTTGTGTTGTGAGTTGCTCAAACCCAAAATATCAACTAGAGATAGGAAGAGAAGTTGTAGTAGTTGATCCTAAATATTTCAGACCAACAGAGGTTGATTTACTACTAGGTGACCCTACAAAAGCTGAGACAAAATTAGGTTGGAAGAGAGAGTATAAACTAGAAGAGTTAGTAAACGATATGATGGCTAGTGACTTAAAACTTATGACAAAAGATGTTTACCTATATGATGGTGGATACAAAACTATGAGTTATTTTGAGTAAAAAATGTACTTTCTTATTAAGAGGATATTTTAGATGAAGATGATGGGTTATGAGGTTTCTGAAAAAGACTTAGCCGATATAGATTTGAGTAAGAAAAGCGTTTTAAATACCATAAACCCGCACTCGTATGTTATTGCAAAAGATGATGCTTTTTTTAAAGAGGCATTAGATGATTCTGATATTCTCATACCAGATGGAAGTGGGATGGTTTTAGCTGCTAAAGTATTAGATGGTAGAAGTATAAAAAAAATAGCAGGTGCAGACCTACATAAATTTTTATTGCAAAGAGCAGAGTCTCAAAAAGGTAAAGTTTTTTATATGGGTGCTATGCAGAGTACCCTTGATAAGATTACACAAAGAATTGCTAAAGAGTATCCAAATATAGAGGTTCAAAGCTATTCTCCACCTTTTAAGCCGCAGTTTTCAAAAGAAGATAATGAGGTTATAATACAAAAAATTAATCAGTTTCAACCAGATATACTTTTTGTAGGTATGACAGCACCTAAACAAGAAAAATGGCTACATGAAAATAAGCAGAAGCTAAATTTTAATGTAGCTAGTTGTATTGGTGCTGTTTTTGATTTTTATGCTGGGACTGTTGAGAGACCATCAGATATATGGATAAATCTGTATCTTGAGTGGTTAGGAAGATTATTAAAAGAGCCAAAAAGGATGTGGAAGAGAAATTTTGTAAGTACACCATTGTTTTTGCTAGATATACTAATGTATAAATTAAAAATAAAACAATAATGAAATATTGATGAAAAAAAGTAGTAAGATATATGTATATATCTCAAAACTAGATGCTATTCAGATTTTTATGAATGCTATTTAGGTCAAAATAATCTACTTAAATGGGATTTTATTTAAAAAAGATATTAACTTTTTTTATTGAACCATTTGGGATGGTGCTGACATTATCTATTATTGGTTTTTATTTCTTATTGGTTAATAAAAATAGATTAGCAAAGATATTTATAGCTTTATCAATATCTTTGTATCTACTTTTTTCAAACTCTAACTTTTCAAACTTTCTTATAAAAAATTTAGAAACAAAATACCAGAAATATAATTATGATAAACCCATAACCTATATACAGGTGTTAGGAAGTGGAAATAATAAAGATAAGACTCAACCTGTATCTTCATATTTAAGCTCAATTGCTATAAAGAGAGTATTAGAAGGAGTTACAATTTACAAAAAAACGAAAAATGCAAAGCTTGTATTTTCAGGTTATTCACTAATCGTAAATGCTCCACAAACTGCTGATGTATATGCAGAATTTGCTATATCCTTAGGGGTTAAAAAAGAAGATATTATAAAAACTTATAAAACAAAAGACACCATAGAAGAAGCTAGATTTATGAAAAAAATTGTTGGTAAAAAAGAATTTGCTTTGGTGACATCTGCAAGTCATATGCCTAGGGCTATGTTGATATTTCACTCAGTTGGACTAAAGCCCATAGCAGCACCAACTGATTTCCATAATTTTAAATACAGAAGTTACTCATCCTTTCTTGATTCGATTATGATGTCTAAAATAGCAATACATGAGTATATTGGTTATTTGTGGTGTAAGCTTATATATTAGACTTTTTGCATAACCTAGTGAAAAGAAACTATCACCCTTAGCACATCACTTTTTTTAGATATATATAGCTTTAGATTAAACTAATAAAACTTTAGTTATAATTATGAAATTTAGTTATAAAAAAGTATAGGTGAGAGATTGTATCACTGAATATAATACACTAATAATGGAAGATAATTTTTCAAAGAAAGGCAATAAAATGCTAGATAAAGATACTTTTAAAATTGTAGTAGACTCTACACCTTTAATATCTATTGATCTTATAGTAAGGGATGGAGAAAATGTTTTACTTGGTAAAAGAATAAATAAACCTGCTCAAGGGTATTATTTTACTATGGGTGGAAGGATATACAAAAATGAAACTATAAAAGAAGCAATATCTAGAATAGCTAAAGATGAACTTGGCATATCTTCAAGGATAGATCCAAAATTCATAGGAATATTTGAACATATCTACCCTGACTCTATATTTGAAGATGTTTCAACACATTATATTAATATGGGATATGAGTTGAATTTATCATTAACTACTATTGATATCCCACATGATCAACATAGTGATTATACTTGGATGAGTGTAGATACTCTTTTAAAAACAGATAAAGTGCATGAGAATGTAAAATTATATTTTAAGAATAAAGAAGAGAGATAACAAGAGACATAGGGAATAGTTAATTCTTAAACAAAATGAATTTATGCTTTATGTGATTGCACAGATGAAACTTATGTACTAAGAGTGTATTTTCGACTACTAGAGGTTGAATTATTACAGAGTGATTTTAAGATTAAATTTAAGGAAATAAGAATATATGAAAATAAAAAGATTTGAACCAACTTGTAATTTAGATACTGTTAGAGATGGAAGAGGTGGAATTTTTACATGGATTCCTGATGAGCCAATAGTTGAATGGAATATGCTACTTTTTAGTCCAAATAAGATTAGAGGTAATCATTATCATCCAGAATTTATTGAGTATTTTATGGTGGTTGATGGTTATGGTGTAATGGTTTACAAGGAAGAAGATGGGAAAGAATCATTTTTACATTTATCAAAAGGGCAATGTGTAAGAACGCCGATAAATGTATCACATGCATTTTATGCTATTGAAGAAACTACAGCAATGGCTTTTTTAACAAAAAATTGGGATAAATGTAATCCTCCAATTTGTAATGAAGATATTTTCAAGGAAAAAGCTTAATGAAAAAAATAGGTATTATTGGGTTTGAAGGATATGTCGGGTCAAGTTTATATGAAGAGTGTATGAAAAGAGATTGGAATGTTGTAGGAATAAATAGAAAAAATTACTCAGATAAAATCAATGATCATTATGATATTCTAATAAATACTGCAATGCCTTCAAAGAGATTTTGGGCATTAAAAAATCCACTTGAAGATTTCGATGCTAGTGTAAGATTAACTGCAGAAATCATATATAAATGGGATTATCGTAAAATTATACATATAAGTTCCGTCTCGTCAAGATGTCAGCTAGATCATCCTTATGGATTAAATAAAAAATGTGCAGAAAATTTGGTATTGGATTCAAATAAAAATAATCTTGTTATACGATTAGGTAGTATGTTTGGTGATGGATTAGATAAAGGAATTTTAGTTGATTTGATTAACAATAATGAGATATTTATTTCTGGAGAATCTAGATATAATTTTATTGATATCAAGAAAAATGCTGAATTAATGTGTGATCGTTTTGATAGAAGTGGTATTATAGATATTGGTGCAAAAGATTCTATATCTATAAATGAGATTGTAAAGCATCTAGGAAGTGATACTTTGTTTGGTGATAGATTGGAAGTACAAGAAACAATTAATCCTGAAGAAGATTTTCCAAGTGCAAAAGATGTATTGATTTTTTTAGATCAAGTTAAATTAAAAGGTAATATAAAATGAACTTAAGCAATATAAGAGTAGCAATTACAGGTGGACTTGGATTTGTTGGAAAATCCTTACAGAAAAAAATAAGTCAGTATGATTTTAAGGAAGTTAGAATTATTCGCTCTAAAGAGTTTGATTTAAGAGTATTAGAAGATGCAGTAGAAGCATTTAAAGGGATAGATTATGTTATACATATGGCTGGTATAACTGGAGGGATAGAATTTACCAAGAAAAATCAAGGATCTGTTTATTTTGATAATATTACTATTACAACTAATGTTTTAGAAAGTTGTAGATTAAACAATGTAGCTAAAATAGTTTCAATTGGGTCTGTGTGTAGTTATCCTAAATTTCCAGAATTACCATTTAAAGAAGCTGATATATGGAAAGGTTATCCTGAAGAGGTAAATGCACCTTATGGTATGGCAAAAAAAATGTTAATTGTACAGGGGGAAGCATATAAAAATCAATATGGAATGAAATCACAAGTATTATTGGTAACAAACTTATATGGTCCAGAAGATACATTTGAAAAAGATAAGTCCCATGTTGTACCTGCTATGATTGTTAAGTTTTTTGATGCTATTCAAAATAATAAAAAAGAGGTTGTTTTATGGGGAGATGGGACTCCGACAAGAGATTTATTATTTGTCGATGATCTTACCGATGCTTTAATGTTATCACTACTTACAGATAGTGATGTATCACCTATAAATATAGGATCAGGGAATGAAATAAGTATTAAAGATTTAGCTTTATTAATTAGAAAATTAATGGGTGGAACATTTGATATTATTTGGGATACATCAAAAGAAAATGGACAACCAAGACGTATATTAGATATTAATTTAGCTAAAGATGAATTGAAATTTATTCCAAAAGTATCTCTTGAAGATGGTTTATTGAAAACTATTGAATTTTATAAAGAAAAGTATAAAGAACAATAATTTTTATACTATACTATATTTATATATTGAACTTCGATCTAAAGGTTGATAAAAGAGTTTTAACTCTTTTATCTTTATATAGTTCATAATTTAACAGTTTATTTTTAAAATCATAATCATACAAAGCAGGGGAATACCAAATATGATATACAACATTGTTAGGTATTTCTGGTTCTAAATATTTTTTTATAAATGGATATATTTCATCATAAAAAGATACAGCAGATATATTTTGTGCTTTTAGCT
>Ga0256842_1002830_pt1 | contig 12025 bp, 11 predicted proteins | sample 4559240metaG_FD_185973 | JGI IMG/M metagenome (GOLD analysis project Ga0256842, IMG submission 185973) | Hydrothermal vent microbial communities from Guaymas Basin, Mexico - 4559-240 | ecosystem: Environmental > Aquatic > Marine > Hydrothermal vents | place: Mexico: Guaymas Basin | collected...
GGACGGCAACCCGGGGACCGCCCCCCTCTGACGCATGTAGAGCATGAGCATGAACCATGCCCCGGCCGCGACCACCATCGAGAGCCCTGTGAGGAAGCCGAAACCGCCGGCCTCGAACCTCTGAAACGGGTCCCTCCAGCCAATGAAGAGACCGATTAGAACGAACAGGCCAACTATCGCGAGGATCATCACGAGAACACCTGCCCACTGGGCGGGGCTGCCCCTCGAGGTCTCCGATGTGGCCGCGCTGTAGTTGACCATCAGGGCCATCAGTGAAAACAGCAGTCCAGAGAGAACCAGTAATTTTACCCTGGTGGACATTTCCATCAGGGGTTTTAGAGAGGGCAGGTTTAAAAACTTTTACCCCTAGGTAAAGGTCAGGTGATGAAAGTGGAGAGGGTTCCAAGGCTTTACGTTGAGGCTCCTCCCGAGGAGTGCCTTGAGGGAAGGAAGGTTAAAAAAGACTGTGTGATCATCAGCGGGAACGTTGAGGTCTGGCTGAAAAGGGACGAGAGCGTTCCGGACTTCATCGACATCGAAGGGGCCAAATTCCTGGTGAAGGAAGTTTACGACAGGTTCTACCTCTACGTTGACAGAATGGGGGGCAAGATGCTTGCCGATGCCATCCTGATCCTTCCCGATGGAAGAACGCGGATATATTTGAAGAGAGATGATGAACTGCTAATCCTTCCCGTCGAAGGATACACAAAAACCCTGATAGCGAATGTTGGGAACCGGGTGAGGACGGGGGATGCCTTTGCGGCGATAACCACCAGAAAAGGAGAGGTTCACTATCTCAAGCCGCCCAAGACGGGAACGGTCGTGTTCATAGACGAGGTGACCAACAGACCGCACTACGTTTACTACATACTCCCCGAGAAATGAGCGTTCGTTCCCACTTTTGTACAAACCTTTATAAACCGCCGGGCCAACTCCTCCCTGAAGCAATTTTGGAGTTGAAGGAAATGAAGATTGAAGCTGGAGATTTTGTGGCATTCCACTACGTTGGAAGATTCGAGAACGGCGAAGTTTTCGATACCAGTTACGAGGACATTGCCAAGGAGAACAAGATATACGTGGAAGAGAGGGAGTACGGACCCCTTGGCGTCAACGTTGGTGTTGGTGAGATAATCCCCGGCCTTGACGAGGCCCTTATCGGCATGGAGCTTGGGGAGAAAAAGACGATCACGATACCGCCGGAGAAGGCCTACGGCATGCCCAACCCGGAGCTCGTCATTGAGGTGGCAAAGACGGAGTTCTCAAACGTCGGCATAGAGCCCATCGAGGGCATGTACGTCATGACCGACTCGGGAATCGCTAAGATAGCCAAAGTCGGCGGGGGGAACGTCACCCTTGACTTCAACCACCCGCTGGCAGGGAAGACCCTCGTCTTCGAGGTAGAGATAGTGGACATTCAGAAAGGCAAAGAAGAGGCCTCAGACGGCGAGATTGAGGCCTGAGGCTCCCTGGAAGACCGCCACGCTCATTATTACGAGCAGCAGGCTGTACTTTATGCCTGCTGAGTATTTCCCTTCTCTTATGACGCCAATTCCAAGGCCTGAAACTATAGCTTGGAGGACAACGAATCCCAGCAGTATGGTCCTCACGGTCTCCACCGGGAACTCCACGCTGCCGGTGCTCATCGCCAGCATTACCTGGGTGACTATGCCGAGTATGAGAGGTCCTATAAAGCCGCTGGTGATTATGAAGAACATCACCTGCATGCCCGTTGAGGCCTTCCTCTCCTGTTTTATCCTGAGTATCTCTCTGACATCGTTTCCAACAAAGACAAGGACGTCGCCCATAGGGGCACCCCTCTCTAGGGCCTCGATGATGATCATCATCGAACGGTAGATGACGGGAGACTTTCGGTTCCTTATTGCAAACGCCCTGAGGGCTTCAACGGTTGGACGGCCCTTCTTTATCTCGGCGACGGTCTTCTTGAACTCATCAGTCAACGCTCCGAACTTGGCAGTGCTTAACTCCTCTAAGGCCTCCGAGAAGGAGACACCTGCCCTGAGCGAGCTGGCCAGATAGAAGAACGCATCCGGGAGCATCTTCTCCATCTCTTCAATACGCTTACTGATCCTCCAGTAGGGATAACCAAAGGCCATTGCTCCAAAGAGTGCCAAGAAAGTTACAACGGCGTAGACTGCTGCGGAGAACATATCAACGAGTACGGCACCAATTATCCCGACCAGTAGGGAGACGATGAGGTATTCGGCGGCGAGGAAGTTTATTCCCGATGAATATATGAACACCTCGTAGCGCCTCATCCACCGCTTGGGGACTATCCTCTCAATGATCTGAACCAATGCCCCTGACAATCCTCCCGCCATCATTGTCACCTCGGCTCTCCCTTCTTAATCATGTTGACCACTATGAAGGACAGCGCCGGGAAGGCGAACAGCAGTATGACCGCGAGGGTCTCCGGAGGCAGTACGAGCTGCTGTGCCATCACTGAGCCGGCGAGTATTCCAACGACGAACATGGTTGGCATGACTATTGTTATGAACATGTAGATGAACGCTATACCGTTGACCCTCTGGACGTACTCTATGAGCTTCATCCTGTACTCAAAGGCGAAGTCCTCGGCCAGCTTGTAGAGTATCTCGGAGAGGTTTCCACCGAACTTTATTGCCCTGAGCATCTGCTTGACGACACGGCTGACGTTCTCGGAGCCCATCTTTTCATCAAACTTGGTGAGGGCATCCTCAAAGGAGGAACCCGTCCTCATATCCCTCAGTATGAGCTCAAACTCCTCAGATATAACACCGTAATCGGCCCGGGCGACGGATAGCAGGGCCTCGGATATACCGACACCGGCACTGAGGAGGGAAGCCATGTGCCTCAGGGCGTAGGGCATCGCCCTCTCAACCTCAACTACCCTGCGCTTCCACACCATGCGCGGATAGTACCTCATGTACATGAAGCCGCCCACGAAGCCGAGGAATCCAACGAGGGCCGACATATCGAGGGGAATGTACAGAAGGTACGCGAACAGGAATCCGAAGATGCCCGCAAACACGGCCACCGCAAGCATCAGTGCAACGTACTTCTCCTGGGGCATCAGGATGCTCGCCCGGTAAAGCTCTTGATCGAGGCCCTTGAGGGAGTTCGTGAGTGATTGAACCGGCCCCTTGAAGTAGCGGAGCACAGTCTCCGCAAGCCTCTCGGAGAAGGTCTTCTGGATTTCCTTCTTCCTCCACTCCAGAATCTCCTCTATCTCCTTCTCCTTTTCTTCCTCAGTCCTCTCCTTCTCGATTTCCTTCTGCAGTTCTTTGAGCGCCCGGAGCCTCTCATGAACACTTTTGCCCTGGGGGATTCTCCTTATGGGTTTCTCTGCAACCTCTACCGTCTTTCCCCCTAGGCGCTCCAAAAAGTCGGTGATGGCTTTAACGACGCCCACGATTATCACCCTTAGATCAGATTCTTAACCTGTTTGCTGGTTTCAATGGTGCTCTCGGCCTGAATCCTCTTCAGCAACGCCTCCTCGTCTATGTAGAACTGCCTTATGTAGTGGCCAACTTTATCAATGCTCCTGATGCCCTGCTCTATCATCCAGTCAAGGATTATCTTGCGCTTCTCCTTCTCGAACTCAAGCTCGGATATGCTCATACCCGTGTGGTGGGCCAGGGTGTTCAGAGTCCTGCTCGGAACTCCCGTGGGAATCAACTCATCCTTGGCCGGGTCGTACTTGTAGAGCTTGTTGAGCTGGACGCTCTCGGCCTCGATGCCCGAGATCTCGGCTATCTCGGTGATGCGCCTTATGGTTCCCTTCTTCCTGCTGTGGAACCTGACCTGCATTATGATGATGTCCAGCGCGGGTATCATTATCCTGGGAACGTTCATTGGCGGGCTCTCCAGCCGGACTATGGTTTCCCTCGCGCTGTTTGAGTGTATGGTTCCCATACAGCCGTCGTGACCAGTGTTCATTGCAGTGAACATAGTTCTGGCCTCTGGACCACGAACCTCACCGACGATGATTCTATCCGGACGCATACGGAGGGTGTTCTTAACGAGGTCGTCCATGGTTATCTCGCCCTTGCCCTCGACGTTGGGCGGCCTCGTCTCGAGCCTGATCCAGTGCTCAACCGGGAGCTGAAGCTCGGCCGTGTCCTCTATCGTTATCACGCGCTCGCTTGGCGGGATGAACATGGCTAGGGAGTTGAGCGTGGTGGTCTTACCGGAACCCGTACCTCCCGCAACGAGAACGTTCGCGGGCTTAACGCCCAGGCCGTCAACGAATATCCACAGAAGGGCCGCTATATCAGTGTTCATGGTTCCATACTTGATGAGGTCGATTATCGTGAGCGGGTCCTTCTTGAACTTACGGATGGTTATGGTGGGGCCATCGAGGCTGATCGGTGGAATGGTCGCGTTGACACGGCTTCCGTCCGGAAGGCGTGCATCCAGGAGCGGGCTCTGCTGGTCGATTCTCCTGCCCACTTCCCTAGCTATCCTCTCGATGATGTTGAGTATCTCCCTCTCCTCGGGGAAGACTATGTTGGTCTTACACATGTTGAAGCGCCTGTGCCAGACGTAAACCGGCCTGTTCGTTCCGATTACCATGATTTCCTCAAGGTTGTCGTCGCGGACGAGGGGATCGAGCTTGCCGTAGCCTATCATGGACTGGACTATCATCTCGGTGAGGACCTCGATCCTGCCCTCCGAGAAGTGGGGGGCCTCGTCCTTTATCATCCTCCTGACGGCGTTGATGAAGACGCGCCTGCGCTCCTCCAAGTCTGGAAAGGCAGAGGGGTCTATCTGAAGTTCTGTTATCGCCCTGTCCTTGATCCTCTTGAAGAGCTCCTCCTCCTCGCGGCTTAGCTTGGGGAGGCGGATCTCGTATATGGGGACGGGTTCGCCCTTAACGCGGAGGATGCGGACGTTTCCGTAGGCATCCAAAACCTCGGCCTTCCCTGCGTAGGTCGGCTCCTCCGCACGAACAGATGAACCGAGGATATCCTGAAGGGTTGAGGGCGGTTTGGGCTTGGGGGCAGGCTTGGGCTTCTCCTTAGGGACCTCTTCCTCCTTGGTGAGTATCTCTCCAAGAATATCGGCACCGGTGGGCCTGCTGGTGATGGTCTCCTCGGGGGAGGGCCTGCTGAGGATCTCCTCTAAATCAACGCCTCCCCCCTCCTTCACAAAGGGGAGGTGTTCCTCCTCTTCCTCCTTCTTCTTATCCTCCTTGAGAACGTTCTCAAGGAGGTCGTCCTCCCCGCTCAGTATCTCATCAATCCATGAGACGGTCTCCTTCTTCTTTTTCTTCTCATCCGGCACCAACGCTCACCGCCCCTCATTCTTCCAGCTGACGTGATAGGTTATGTCAACACCCTTACCCATGAATATTATCCACACGGGGAAGTCGAAACCTGCCTGCTTGGGCGGGTTGATCTCGGGAGTCCCAACGGACACACCGCTGATTAAACTGCTCGAAAGCTGGAACATCCCCGGCATCGTTGGAAGCGGCTGTGGCTGGCTCTTCTGAGGCGGATTGAGACCCTTGTATTTCCACACAAACTCCTCCATGTAGTCCCTGTACGTCATTGTATAGTTGGGAGTGAAGTCCGTCATGCTGGCACCATCGAATATGACCGGTATCGAGGCGGCGAAGAACGTGTTGAAGATTCCCGCCTCGTTGGGAACGTTTGTAAGGCGGAAGGTAACGTCACCCTCGTACTGGAGGATCTTGATGTGGGCATCAACCATTGGGAACATGCTCCTCAGGTAGAGAACCTTGGGGGTGTTTACGAGCTGAGGATACATGACCCCGCAGCTTATTATTCCAACATCGTCCAGATCCTCTATCACGCCACTAACGCTACTCCCGTTGTACTCAACGGTGGTTATTTTAGCTGTATCTCCGCAGACCGTTTCGTAGTCCATGGTCGGGACTATGTACGAGTAGTGAGAGGTTATCTTGAAGTTGACGACAACGGTTTCGTAGGGCATTATCCAGAAGCCCGTGTAGTAGTTGAGGGTGGTCCTCTTAACGTTTGATATGTTGTGAAGAACCGTGTTTCCAACGAGTACGGCGTTCATGGTCTCGCTGTTGTCCAGCCTGTAGACGGTGAAATCGTAACGCGGGTTCACCACTATGAACTTGGGGAACGGGGCAGTGTTCACCATGGTAACGTTCAGATTTATCATGACCTGCCCCATGATACCTATGTTGTTGTAGGTATCGCCGGGAAGACGATAGGTTGCCGCACTAACCAGAGATGAAGCTAACAAAAGAATAAAGAGAGATGCTGCGAGGCGTTTCATTGCTATCACCTCAGGTGGCAACTTTAGCGATGTAAATGTACTGCTGGTTGGAGAGTATGTTGGGCACGAATATTGAGGGAACCCTTACTATGACCAGGAACTGGGTGTTCGGGTCGAGCACAAGCATTCCGGATTCCTTCTCAAGGTCAACTATCTCCCAGCCGTAGGCCCTGAGCTGCTCCTTGACGTCCTCGCTGGCCTGTATCTTTCCGGCCGCTATCGCCTTGAGTATCTCCGTCAGGTCGACGTTGTAGGTGTAGCTGGCGGAGGCGCTCTGGCTGGCGGTCTGGGAGTTGGAGTAGATGTCGCTTATTGCCTGGCCGTTGGTTATGGACGCATCTCCCGGCGTGTACTGGGTGTCGTGCTGCTCGGAGTACTGGGTCGATGAGCTGGTGCTCGATGAGCTTGTCTGGCTCTGGGCCTCGTTGACGGAAATCGTTCCGGCCTCCGTCGGGAGGAGGACTAGCTCAACGTAACCCTCGTTCACTATCTCCTTGAATGGCGCGTTGGTTGCGTTCTTGGCGAATATCATGATCTCATCGCCCGGAGCAAGGAAGGCACCGTTTATCTTGTCCCTTGAGAGGACGAGGGCTATGTCAACAAACTCAACCTTGTAGACCTTGTACTGCATCAGCTCCTTGTAGTCTAGCATTCCGCCCAGGACGGCCTTTGCGTCGGATTTGCTGACTATCTTCTTGACGTTGTCCTTCTCCAGGATGACGTTCTGGGTCGGGATGGTGTCGATGATGTAGTAGTAGTACTCCCTCCAGAGCTCGAGAAGGTACGGATCCGCGTTGACAGCCTCGACCTGCTGCTCGCTGGTGGCGCTCATGACCTGCTCCTCGAGGCTGTTCATCGAATCAACCACCTTCTTCTTGAGGCTGTCCGGCAGCGGCATCGCGAGGAGCTGGCTGAACTGGGCCTCGATCTGGCTTATCTTCTCCTTCTTGGTCTGGTTGAGCTGCCTCTCCATTTCAAGGCGGTGCTGCTCCTCGAGGTAAGCCTGATACTGGTTCCAGGCACTCTGGTATGCGGCTTTAACGTCTATTGATTCGACCTCATCCACAGTCTGGGCCGCCTTTATCTTTCTGATCAAATCGTCCCTGGCGTTCTTTCCAAACGTCGTGTTCATAAGTTCGCTCCCGGATTTGAAGTAGTAGTTAACCTCCGCGAGCTTTTTGTTCTTAGCCTGGGTGAGCTGCTCGGCGGCGCGGTTCTCCATGTAGATGTAAGCGCCTATAGAAATTATTAAAATCACGATGATGACTATCGATGCACCAATGAGAATGCGTCTCTTCCTTTCCCTCTCCCTTATGCTGCCCACGGGGCGGGGCTTCTTGGGAGGTTTCTTGACAGGGGGCTTGGCCGTTTTGGGGGCCTCAGGCTCTACGCTGGCTTTACCCAGCTCTCTAAGACGGCGGATTTTCGCCTCAATATCCTCGGACACGTTGAGCACCACCATCAATCGTTATCATAACTAGCTTCTTATGTCGAATAGTTTTTTGAACTTCAATCTTTATTTAGGTTTCGGTGAGAGGTATGGAGCGGTTAGAGATTGCTGTAATAGAAATCCGGGGAAAATGTCCCGTTTTTAACCTGGGGGACAGAATCGTCATAGAGGGGCCCAGCATCAAACTCGGCGAAACCGACGCGGTATGCACCCATGCCTTTGCATCCCTGCTCCCGTACATAGTCGCACTGCGAAAGGGTATTAAGCCCAGCGAACTAGGCCTTGGCAGGGGAGAGAAAGCGTACGTTCAGTGCCTCGATCCCGGTCCACCGTACACGGACGGTGGGACTGTAATCTTCGAGATAACGGTGGTGAGAGATGAAGCAGAGGAAGGCGTGGAGGATAGTGAGGGAGGTAGTTGAGGAGGCCGACCTCATCGTTGAGGTAGTTGACGCGAGGGACCCGATCGGGACGAGGAACAGAAAGCTCGAGAGGCTCATCCAAGAGGAGGGAAAACCGCTCCTCATAGTCATGAACAAGGCAGATTTAGTGCCAAAGGAGTGGGCGGAGGAGTACAAGAGGAAGAGTGACCTTCCGGTCGTCTTTATATCGGCCCGCGAGAGAAAGGGAACTGGAATCCTGAGGAGGGAAATAAGGAAGCTCGCAAAGCCTTTGCTCGACGAGAGGGAGAAGGTTAAGGTCGCACTCATAGGCTACCCCAACGTCGGCAAGAGCACGATAATCAACACGCTGAAGGGCAAGAAGGCCGCCGGCACCGCCCCAATACCGGGCTACACAAAGGGGAAGCAGTTGATAAGGCTCAGCAAGAAGATATGGCTCTTAGATTCGCCGGGTGTTGTTCCGATAGATGAGTTCGACGAGCTCGTCATCAAGGGCGGCTTTCCTGCAGACAAGATAGACGAACCCGTGAAGCCCGCGTTAAAGCTCATAGGCAGAATCCTCGAAACGAGGAAAGAAGCCCTCACCGAGAAGTTCGGGATAGATAAATTCGAGAGCGAGGAGGAGATTCTAAGGAGGATAGGCGAGAGAAGAGGGCTGATAAAGGCCGGAGGCGAGGTTGAGATCGAAGAGACGGCAAGGTGGTTCCTGAGGGAGTGGCAGACGGGTCGCTTTACCCTCTTCGGAAAGGAGGAAAAAGGAGGGGAGGACTTTACCTGGGACTTTGAGGACATTCTTGATGGGGTAGAGAGGGACCTCCTCCTCGATCCGAGGAGGATACTCTGGAAGTATGGGGACGAGCTGAGGGGTAAGCTGGACAACCAGAAGCGTGTTGGGATACGCGAGATAGAGGGCTTTACCGTCGGAATAGCGACGGGCTTCAAGAAGTGCGATGGGGGTATAAAGCTCCTCGAGAGGCTCACCGGCAAGCACGTTCTGGCGAGCGAATGCTTCGGGAAGAAGTGGAAGGGAGTTGTTGTGATAATGGAGTGATGCGGTATGAGGCTTTTGCTGACGACTTCGCAGGGGATTGAGGACTTAGCGAGGGCCGAACTTGAGAGCCTGCTCTCGGGCCTTGGAGTTCCGTTTCGGGTGGAGGAGAAGCCGCTCGGTGTCGAGGGGAGGGTTCTCGCCGAGGTCGGCGAGGCCTTCTACACCAACGAAAAGGGACGGAAGAGGGAGCTGAGCGTTTCTACCTATTTAAACGAGCGCTCGCGGCTCCTTCACCGTGTAATAGTCGAGATAGCTAGCGAGAGGTTTGAGGGGATATGTGAAGAAGAGCCCGAGAGGGCATTGAAGAGGATAGAGGAGTTCGTATCTGGACTCCCGGTGGAGCGGTACGTCAAGACCAGCGAGAGCTTCGCCGTGAGAAGCTTCCGAAAGGGCGAACACAAAATTACAAGTATTGATATATCCAAAACCGTCGGCAAGGCTATATTCGAGCGTCTGGAGCGCTTTGGAACCCCAAGGGTGAACCTCGACCATCCTGCAGTCATATTCCGGGCCGAGCTGGTTGGAGAGGTTTTCTTCCTCGGGATAGACACGACCGGAGACAGCTCACTCCACAAGAGGCCCTGGCGGGTTTACGACCACCCCGCTCATCTCAAGGCCAGCATAGCCAACGCACTGATTGAGCTGGCAAAGCCGGACGGCGGTTCCTTCATAGACCCGTTCTGCGGGAGCGGCACGATTCCTATAGAGCTGGCCCTGAGGGGCTACGATGGAAGGATAATCGGCCTGGAGAAGTACAGAAAACACCTGCGCGGGGCAGAGATGAACGCACTCTCCGCGGGAGTCTTAGAGCGGATAGAGTTCATCCTCGGCGACGCCACCAGGCTGAGCGAGTACGTCGAGAGCGTTGACTTTGCCGTCAGCAACCTCCCCTATGGGCTGAAAATAGGTCGCAAAAGCGCCATTCCAAGGCTCTACATGGACTTTTTCAGCGAGCTTGCCAAGGTTCTTGAGAAGCGCGGAGTCTTCATAACGACGGAGAAGAGGGCGATAGAGAAGGCGATAACCGAGAACGGCTTCAAGATCAAGCACCACCGCCTCATCGGCCACGGCGGGCTCATGGTGCACACCTACGTGATAGAATGAGGAACTAAGGGAGCAACTCGGCAAAATCGCTTAAATCCCACGCGAGGAGGCCGTTTTCCATGAGTCCCCCTTTATCTTCGATTTCCTTTGCCACTATTCCATAGTTCTTCTCCCAGCCTTCCAGTCCAACGAGTTCTGCCTTTCTTTCCAAGCCCTTTAAGACTCGCCGCACTCCCTCCTCGCTTAGGCATTTCCACTTCACCTCTACGAAGAGGGCCTTCTTCTCCCGCTCGTTCAGTGCCACCAGATCAATTTCCTCGTTCTTATGCCACCAGCGCCCGATTTTCATGAATCGGAACGGCAGTCTTCCAGCCCTGTTGAGTTCGATCAAAAACTGCCTCGCGACATCTTCGAATATCCCGCCAAGGTAGGAGTTGTACCCTTCGAGAAACTCCCCCCAGAAGTCAAGACTCTCAAGCTCCACCTCGTCCCTGTACCTCTCCACGAAGCGGAAGTAAAAGCGGATGTAGTTGTCGGCTATTTTATAGCGGGTGTTCCTGGTCTTCGGAGGGGCAGTTACTGGCGTTTCCCTCCTCAAAAAGCCCAGCCTCTCAAGGACTTCGACGTACTTGAAGAGGTTCGAGCGCGGTATCCCCGTGAAGGTGCTTATCTCGTTGAAACGAGTCTTTCCCTCGGCTATTGCCTTCAGGATGAGCTTGTAGACCCTCGGTTCCCTCAGCTCGCTCGAAAGGAGGAAATCCCCCTCAGCGTAGAGGAAGCCCTGCTTGCTGAACGCGAGCCTCTTAACGTCATCAAAGCGGTTGAAGAGGACTAGATAGGCCGGAATCCCTCCGGTTACGCCGTATATCCTCACCGCTTCCTCCAAGTCAACTCCAAGGAGCTTCCAGGAGCTGAAAAAGTCGAGGGGTTCGAGCCTTATCTGGCCGTCCCTTCTGCCGTAGAGGGGGCTCTTCTGACTCAGGACGTGCTCCTCCATCATGCCAACGCTCGAACCGACGAGGATCAGGTGAAGCTTGGAAGCCCTCACGACCTCGTCGACTATGTACTGGAACTCGCTGAGAACCCTCTTGTCGGACTGAATGAGGTAGGGAAACTCGTCTATCACAACCAAAATCTTCCCCTTCTCTCCCAGGTACCTGAAAACGTCTGCAAAGCTCGAGAACGACTCAGGGGTCAGATAAGGGCTTGGATACTTCTCAAGGACCGCCCCCGCGAAGTCCCTCAGGTTGTCGAGGTAGGTGCTGTTTCTGGCAAGGTGATATACGGCCGGCTTATCTTTGATGAACTCCTTTACCAAGCGGGTCTTCCCCACCCTCCTCCGCCCGTATATCGGAAGGAAGGAGTTGTCGTTTTCCCAGAGCTCCTTCATGAAGGAGAGCTCGCTTTCTCTATCAACGAAAGTTATTGGCATGGTATTATACTCGGCCTATAACTATTTAAGACTTTTGCCGCAAAACCACAAACTCATGGGAGACTGAAAAACTTCGAAAGAAAGAGGGAAAACAGAGTTCAGACCTTCAGCGCCTTGACCGCGCTGAGGGTCTCCTTGAGGTCGTCGTAGCCGTAGCGGAGGTATCTCCTTCCCTCTTCTTCGTAGCCGTCCGCGAAGGCGCTCCAGGCCCTGTTGAGGGCCCTCTCGCCCCTGCTGAAGACGCTCATGATGGTTCCGTAGGTCATGAGTCCCTCTATCCTGAGGGGCTGGGCCTTCTCGGCGAACTCGTCGAGCTCTTCGAGTATCTTCGTCAGCTCGGCCGTGACCTTCTCGGCGGGGGCGTCCATTATCTTCTC